>Ga0315314_1001829_pt1 | contig 18267 bp, 16 predicted proteins | sample TDP9_MG_FD_203631 | JGI IMG/M metagenome (GOLD analysis project Ga0315314, IMG submission 203631) | Freshwater sediment microbial communities from Lake Towuti, South Sulawesi, Indonesia - TDP9 | ecosystem: Environmental > Aquatic > Freshwater > Lake > Sediment | place: Indonesia: South Sulawesi...
CCGTTCTCAAAGAGGAGGTGGCCATGATTCAAAGTTAACCAGATACCAGGAGTGGGGCATTTTAGATGACCATAGTCGACCCATTTTCCATGACCATAAATGAGGAATTTATAATTGCCAATGACACAGATCGAGAGAACATGATGGGAACCGGACGTGCAGCCATGTTCGATAGAGCCTTCTGGGGGTATTCCTAGCCATTGCTATCCTGGGAGTTGCCATCTGGCTACCCATCTTGGACCGTGATTGTGACCGTGGCGTGTATACGTGCAATTGAGAGGTGATCATCCTTCAAGTGGGGGGAGAGCGAACTGCACTTCAGCATCTGGTCGGAGAGTCAGAGAAGGAGTGTGAGCATTTGGCCGAGCTAGGATGCACCCTTTCGTGGATCCCGGAGCATGCGATCATGGATGGTAAGAGATTGTCTTTGGGAGAGGAAAACGAAGAGGTTGTCGACACGTAGTTCAAAGAGCAGGGCTGGTCAGTGGCTCGACTGGACAGCCCCGACGCCTGGACAAGCGCTTCCGTCTGCTCAAGCCTGATGGTTTAGCAAATGTCTCAGGATGTATCATGATAGTATTAGTGTCCCCTGTTTTGCGGGTCAAGGCGCAGTTCAATACCTGCAATCGGTAGGGCCGTTTAGGTCTCGTACGGACCCGTGAAGGAACCTGGCATGGGACTCCCTTTATTACGCAAGAACTCGACAGGCGCAATATGGCAAGCCATCATCTTGGTGATTGCCGCTTGCAGTGCTTTGCCTGCCCAGCCCCCTCCGCCCCTTGATGCCACTGCCACACCGGTCTCCTTCTGGGCCTCGTCCCCAACTTCCGCTCAGGCACTCCCGGCTACGGCAACGACGACAGCCACGGCTACCCTCGTACCAACCACGGCCCCGGTCTCTACCTCGACAGCCACCCCAGAAGATGCTTACGAGCTTCTCCTACGCGAGTACCCGCAGATCGAGGAATACATCCGTTTGGTTAGGGCCCGCGATACCATGCCTTCCCAAGAGGCAATGATGGAGTTGGAGGCTCTGATCTCCGAATATCCCGAGACTCCCGTGGCCCACGAAGCTCACCTCTCCCTGGCCAGACATTTCGCTTCGATCGGCGACTCGAGAGCCTACGATCACTATGCCAGGGCCCTGGCTTTGGACAGCCCCCCGACCCTGAAATTGGAGTGGGCCCAATATCTTGAATCGACAGGACGCAATGAGGAAGCATATGCGGCCTACCGGGAGACTTTTCGCCGCTTCCCAGATGAGGCGCGGCCCGCTCTTATGCGCCTGGCGGCCGACTCTCTCACCCTGGCCGCGGACCTTTTGGCTTTCGGCTTCCCGGAGGATGTCTTGGCGGTTCTTCCGGTCTCGATGGAGTCGCCCGAGATCCTGGCCCTGCGTGGTGGGGCCCTCATGGCTCTGGGTCGGAAAGAGGAAGCCTTGGCCACGTACGAGGCGTGGCTGGCCATCACCCCGGATAATGTGGATGCCCGGCTGGGCAAGGCGGGGGCCTTGTCGCGGCTGGGCCGAAGCGAAGAAGCCCTTGCCCTCTACGATGCGATACCCACAACGGGAGCCCAGTTGGCGCGGGGCGAAATCCTCGAGGGCCTGGGCCGCAAAGGCGAAGCGTTGGAAGTGTACCTCCACCTCTCCGATCTCGTGGCTTGGTGGCGGGCGGCGGGCATCCTTGAGGAGCTCGGCAGGAGAAGTGAAGCCGTTCCTCTTTACGAGCAGGTGGCGCGCTCCTCCTCGGTTCTCGGCGACGACGCCGCCTACCGCCTTTGGGTGTTGGCCAACCGCCTTGGCGACACGTCCCGCGCCGACGTTGCCGGCCAGATTCTCGAGGGCTCCTGGCCCAACTACTACACCCTCCTGGTGAGGGGCACGGGCTTCAGAGGCGATGTTGCTCCCGGCCTGGCCACCCCTGCCGAGGCGCAGCTCGTGGTGGAGAGAGCCCATGCCCTCGATCAGCTGGGGTATCCTGAGTGGGCGATAAGCGAGCTGGTTTACGCGGCGCGCGCCACAGATGATCCGGCGATGGAGTTGGCCTTTGGCCAGGCCCTTTATGAGAGGGGCGCCTACCGCGAGGCCAGCCGGGTAGGGGTGGCCATTTTGTCCCGTAAGGACTCGTCTCTCTGGACGCTGGCGGCCTGGCGCCTGGCCTACCCGAAAGCCTATCCGCAGGCGGTCGATACTGCCGCAAAGGAGTTTGGCGTGGATCCTCTCCTCATCTGGTCGGTAATGCGGCAGGAGAGCGGCTTCCATCCCGAGGCCGTCTCTGTCTCCTACGCCCAGGGGCTGATGCAGGTCATTCCCTCGACTCGCGATCTGATCGCCAAGGCCCTCGGTACCTCAGCAGGGCCCGAATCGATGTTCGATCCGGGGACCAGCGTTCGCTTCGGGGCGTACTACCTGGGTGAGATGCTGCGGCGGTTTGGAGGGGATGTGGAGTACGCGGTGGCGGCCTACAACGGCGGCCCCACTACGGTTCAGCGTACACTGGACCTGCCGATGGTGCGGGACCGTAACGACTTCTATCGCTGGCTTACCAAGGCCCAGAGCCGGGAATTTGTCAACCGGGTGATGCTCAACTACGCAGTCTACGAGTGGCTGGAGGAGGTGGAGGGATAAGATCGGTGGCGGGGAAAGGGATTTGAGAAGGAACGGGGTTGCTGTGGAGGCAGGTCTGGGCTTTCCTCCTCAACACCATTGCCGAAAAGGAGTCGAAAGGCCTTGTATCGCGCCTTCCTGGCCCCAAGGGGTTAATAGGGTGAAGTTCCTGGTAGGTGAGTTGAATGATCATCCACCTTCCTCAACCAGCCTCAAGAGATCATTTAGGCTCTCTACTCCAAGGGAGATTCTGCTCACTGTCTGGTAGAGGCCAAGGACCGCCTTCAAAACCCTGAAGAAGTGGTCACGATGTCTTGGCTCATCTACGGTCTCAGCTTGCCATAGGGGTGAAGACGAGTATAATAGGTTGGTGAAGATGTCACACCAAGTAGCGGGTGACTAAGAACGGGCAGGGGGAAGCAAAATGGCTGCAGTGAAGCGAGAGTTCTATGTGATCATTGAACGAGATGAAGATGGATATTATGTAGGAGAAGTGCCTCAGTTACGGGCTTGTTATAGTCAAGGAAGAACCCTTGACGAGCTGATGGCGAATATGAAAGAGGTTATAGAACTCTGTCTTGAAGAGGAGGGTGAGGAAGTCCCGCCAGAGTTCATAGGCATTCAGAAGGTAGCCCTTTGACCCCAAAGTTGCCCGTAGTTAGAGCCGATGAGCTCATAAGGGCGTTGGAAAACGCAGGCTTCCGAATCATCCGGCAAAAGGGTGGTCACATACGGATGAAACATCCGGATGGACGGGTGGTTACAGTGCCCGTCCATCCTGGTAAGGATATAGGGCGAGGCCTTCTACGCAAGGTCCTCCGTCATGCCGAGTTGACCCGCGAGGAGTTTATGACCCTGCTTGAATGAACTGGAGTTAGGGATTCTGGGCGATGGGTCACAGGTGAACGTTTTAGGTTGTGAGAACAGAGGGTCTGTGAGCATAGAAGGCCGCCGGGAGTTGGCCGTTGTGTGCTGGTGACGAGTCATGGCAGCTTCATCCTAGACAAGTCGCTATCGTGGTTACGCAGATCTTCTATATGTGTTGATGGCCCTTGGCAACGCACTGACTATTCTGGGTATTCTCCGGAGGCCTCAGGCTTTCTCGGTCAGCCGCGGTTGTTGCATGCTGCCGGGGCAGATCTGGGCCTCAGGCTTGGGGTGTCTCAACAAGAACCGCCCCGTCGTCCTCGGGTAGGAGAGCCTTGAAGGGAGCCTAATGGTCATCTAGCACGGAGTTGATTCCCAGACACGAGATGGAGCCACTTCTCAAGCAGGGGAGATTCCGGGAGAATGCTTGCGGATGACGGCGTACAAGGATTCAGGCCCAACTTTCCCTATGACGCGTGTCACCGAGAACCTGGTGCTCCTACAGAGAGGGCTTCCACCTATAATCCACCGGCCCGTAGTCGGGTGAACTAAGCAAACTGCCCCCTAACCAACCATTTGGATCTCCTCGTAGGCCAATCGCTCTCTAATATCGAGCATTCCTTGCGGCTACCCTGTGGAGATTCTCGAAGAATCTCCTCGCTGTTCATATGCCGACTAATGCTATCCTCACGTCAGTGTTGCCGCCAACTCAAAGGCAATCGTAGGTGTTTGCCCATGGGCCTCACCGACCAAGGGATCCGTGAGGAAAAAAGGCCTGGGGTGAGCTGGGGGTTGGTTTCCGTAAACTAGTTCCTTCGTATCCTTGCAGGTTTACGGCAGGGCAATGTTACATTCGCTACCGCCTGGTGTTGCACTAAGGGCGTGAGTCAGGCTCCCTTACCCTGGAACGAATCGAGAGGCGAGGACGCGAGCCGGTGGCGGAGAGATATTCGATAGAGCATTTTTGGGAGTATTCCTAGCCATTGCTATCTTGGGAATCGCTATCTGGCTAGCCATCTTCGAGCATAGCTATCACCCTCGGATCTATAGGTACAGTGAAGACGTCATCATCCTAGAGGTCGGAGATAGCGAGCTGGACTTCAATCACCGTGCTGGGGGCTTCAGCATTTGGTGGCAGAGTGACAGGCGGAATGTAAGGCTATGGCCGCGGTGAGCACACGCCGTGCGGAAGTACACCTAACCCCAACCGAAGGTCGCCTACTGGCGTGCTTAGTTCGCAGTGCAGGACGGATCGTCAGTCACAGGGAGCTCATGGAGGCGATATCATCTCGCGACCGCAACGTGAGCATCGGCAACCTGCGATCATGTGTCTCCCGTCTCCGAACGAAGGTCGAGATAGATCCAGGGCTACCCAGGGTTATCATCACCCATCACAAGTTGGGATACTCTTTCGCAGGGAGGGAGGAGGCGCCGGGGCTTTCAGAATTGGGACCATCATGATGGCCGCTGCCTTAGTACTGTAGTGGTTGCGCGTCTAGTGATTGTCAACCCGCGAGCCAGCGTCAAGTCCCTTCCATTTTCAATGCAGCCGAAAAACCAACGTCAGGCCAGGATCAGACCTTTTTGGACCGGTTCTAACCGGCCATGCTTCGGGTGTCCGCATAACAACTACCGCCAGGGTCATTCTAATCGGTCTAGACGGCTCACTTGGATGATTTTCTACCTAAGAACACCCTGGAAATCACGGTCTCAAGGGGGTGGCAGAATAATGATGGTCAAGACGGGGTAGGAAAGGCATCAAAACTACGCAACAAAGGGTTCCCGATCCCTACCAGCTACAATGGAGTCAGATACATGGCCGAGGTCAACTCGATAGCAAGGCCTCGAAATCGTGAAGGGCCAGATCCTCTAGGCTATCGAGCACCAGGTCGGCCTCAGCCAAGATCTCCCTCGGAGAGGATGTGGTCACCGCGGTGCACCTCATCCCCGCCCTTCTCGCCGCTTCCACTCCGGCTGGCATGTCCTCTATGACCATGCAGCGATCAGGGAAGGCCCCCGACGCGTTTGCTGCTAAGAGGAATATCTCAGGCTCTGGATTCGCTCTAGGGATGGAGGTCGCGAGAGCCTGCCCGAAGCCAGCCCTCCTCAGTTCCTCCAGCCAGAAGGAGGCTCCTGGCAGCGGCATGCCTTGCCCTTCAGAGCCTGACGAAAGAGAGACTCCTTCCTCTCACTGATCCTCTCCATCTCCTCCCCTGGCAAGTCCCCGAGCATCCGGGCGACGATATCGCTATTTCTCAGCCCAAAGGCGAGGGCAAAATCCTCCCTGGAGAAAGGAACCCCCATCTTGTGAAACGTCTTCTCCCAAGCCATATAGTGAAATGGCTCAGTGTCAGCGAGGACCCCATCCAGATCCCAGATGACCGCCCTAGAGAATTCAGGCTCGCCCATCTACAGTATCACCCCATTTTGCGAATAGACGGCAAACCCTGCTCACTATCTGCTTGACTGTCAGGGTACTCCCTAACCAGAAAGCCGTCAAAGCAGACAACAGCGCTTGCAGCCCTATGCAGGAAACCCTGAGGCCCTCCCGCAACATTTAATACCAGTGTTGTTTTCCTCGGCATCGTCTGGCGACCAACAGCCCCTCCTTCCTCACTAGAAAGGGGCTGTTCTTACTGAGAGGGCCTCGTAGCGGGCAGGTCGTTGGTCAAACTGGAATCCATTCCGCTGACCTTGCGGGGCCGGCGGCCCAGATGATGGCGCGAAGCGCGATAGCTTCCTTCTTGCCTGATTGTGAAGAGGATTGAATCCGATAGCCTACCTCCATTAACTCTGGAGCCTTCGGATTTACGCCGTGAGGCCAGCATGATGGCGTCTCCCACTGCTTGCTTCCTCGCCCGTCTAGGTGGAGGGACTCGGGCTAGATCAAGTGGTCACTGTTGCCGCCTCACGTAGGCCCCCAAAATCTGCTGGCACATCCTCGGCAACACACAAAGTTCTCATTGCAGGTGCTTTCATAGCGGTGATCGTCCTGGCCACTCGTCCTGGATAGGAGCATCCCTTGCGGGCAGCGCGGCGCTGCCGTTCATGAGGCCACTAAAGTGCTCATTGTCGGCGCGACAGCCATTGGGCCATGAATGAGACGAGCGAAATGGAACGCCGCATCGGGTTTGATACAACTCTTTGTATGTATTGCACTGGTAATGGTAAGCAAAGAGGGCTGGAGGAGGGTGCAAGAAGGCGATGCTAAGAGCGTGGGCTTTTCTGCTTCATAATGCTATGGGAGCGCGGGCGCTTTGCATTAGAAAACGACATGTTTGCTTAAGATATGGCAAAAATGCGCACCATTCTCTTGACAATACGCAAAAAAGCTGGTACAATTTGCTTAAAATTCGGCATTGTGATTGCGCGAAGGCGCATGTTTGAGAGGGGTGAGGCATGTTGCTAAGAGAAGAGCGCAAGCGGAAGATTTCGCAGTTTATCAAGCAGAACAAGAAAGGCACCGTCGCCGAGTTGAGTAAGCTGTTCGGGGTTAGTGAGTCAACCATCAGACGCGACTTGGAGCAACTGGATGAGCAAGGGGTAATCCAGCGGGCCCACGGCGGGGCTGTCATCGCTGAGCCAGCGGCGCCCGAGCCGCCCATCATCCAGAGGATGGCGGAGAACACGGAGGAGAAAAGAAGGATCGGGCGGGCAGCGGCCGAACTGATCCGAGATGCTGAGACCGTCTTCTTGGGATCAGGCACCACCACCTTGGAGGTCGCGCGCAACCTCGTAGAGAAGGATAACCTGACGCTGATAACAAATGCCCTCAACATCGCCAACCTCTTCGCTGGCAGGCCCAACATCACGGTGATCGTGGTTGGGGGCCTCCTGCGCCCCTCGGAACTGTCCATGATCGGCCACATCACGGAGCAAGTCTTGAAGGAACTGCACGCCGACAAGGTCATCATGGGGATAAGGGCCATTGATGTAGAGGCTGGCCTGACCAACGATTACCTCCCGGAGACGATGACCGACAGGGCCATCATCAACTTCTCCTCGGAGGTGATCCTGGTGGCCGACCATGCCAAGTTCGGAAAGATCTCCACCGCCTATGTTGCGCCAGTGGAACGAATTACCGTCCTGGTGACCGACTCGAAGACTGAGCCAGAGACGCTCGCCCGTTTAGAGGAGATGGGAATTCGAGTCATCGTAGCCGACACAGATAAGTTAGGTGAGGAAGGCTAATGGCGAAACAGTCGCACACTTGGCAGGAGATCCTCAGCCAACCCGAGACTTGGCGAGCGACACTGGATGCCTTTGCGACTGCCAAGGCATCCCTGGAAGACTTCCTTGGTCAAGCGGACTTTGACCAAATCCTCGTCGTGGGGTGCGGGTCGACGTACTACCTGGCCCAGACCGCCGCGGCGACTCTCACTGGTTGCACCCGCATCCCTGGCCGCGCTCTTCCCTCTTCCGAACTGTGGCTCTTTCCAAGTGTGATTCCCACTGACCGGACGCTGCTCCTCACCGTCTCCCGCTCCGGAGCGACGACAGAGACGCTGCGGGCGCTGGAACGTTTTCGGGAGGTCGGCGCTGGGCTGGCCATCGCTATCACCTGCTACCCTGAAAGCCCCCTGAGCCGGCAGGCCGACTTTGCGCTGGTCACCCCGGCCGGGCAGGAGCAGAGCATCGCTCAGACTCGCTCCTTCACTAGCATGCTCCTGCTCATCCAGGCGCTGACGGCGGCATTGGCTGGCAGCGATGGTATGTTGGAACGGCTGTACGGGCTCCCTGACGTCCTGGAAAGCCTGCTTTCCCGGCTGGGAGACCTGCCTCAGAGGCTGGGGGCGGACCAGGAGATTGAGCAGTTCTTTTTCCTCGGCGGCGGCCCGTTCTACGGTTTGGCCAACGAGGCGATGCTCAAAACCAAGGAGATGTCCCTTTCTTACGCTGAGGCCTATCATATCCTGGAGTTCCGCCACGGGCCGGTGTCCATGGTCAATGACCACACGTTGGTAGTAGGATTGCTCTCGGACACGGGTCTGGCAGAGGAAATCCGTGTGCTGAAAGATGCGAAAGAGTTGGGGGCCCGCACGCTGGCGCTGGTCGAGGAGTCAGCATCCACCTGTTGGCTGGCGGAGCACGTCGTCGAACTGCGTAGCAGCTTGAATGAGTGGGAACGCGGGCCGCTCTACCTCCCGGTGGTCCACCGCCTGGCCTACCACCGGGCGGTGGTCAAGGGGCTGGACCCAGACCGGCCGAAAAACCTAGAGGCCGTAGTTCAACTGTGAAGGTACAAGGCTGGATAGTTGGATGGCTGGTTTGCTCGATGGCTGGCTGGTTGGCCAGTTGCCAGCCGGTCGGGGAAGGACGGCAGTTGAAGGGGAGCGAGCAGCAAGTGATCGTGCTCGAGCATGCGGGAATTGTAACAGAACTGAGCAGGACCATAGGGTCAGAAGTGATAAATCAAAAGGAGGTGATTGCAGCACGGGGCGAAGGAATGGCTACGTTTGGACCGAACGATTCCAAGCGCAACTGAAAGGAGGAAAAGATGAAGAGGTATTTGTTCTTAAGTGCACTGGCCTTGTTGCTGGTTCTTGGCATCGTCGCCTGTGGCCCGGCCAAGACCGAGACGCCGGCCCCCACGGAGAAACCTGAGGCCACCAAGCCGCCCGCCAAGGCGGTGGAGATCACCTTCATGGCCTGGGGTGCTCCAGAGGAACTGGCAGTCTGGCAGCAGATCGCCGACGAGTTCCAGGTGGCCAATCCCAACATCACCGTGAAGATGGACGTGTCCGAATGGGATTCGTACTGGACTAAGCTAGACACCCTATTTGCGGGCGGCACACCCCCGGACGTGTTTGCTATGGATGCGCCGATGTTCCTGGACTGGCAGAGTCGTGGGGTGCTTTTGAACCTGCAGCCCTACATCGACGCCACCCCTGGTTTCCTCGATGGCTACTATGAGCAGCCCCTCTCAGGCTACAGGCTGGCGGACGGGTACTACGGTCTGCCGCGTGACTTCCAGACTATCGTCATGTACTATAACAAGGACATGTTCGACGCCGCTGGGGTGGAGTATCCCAAGGAGGGCTGGACTTGGGAGGACCTGCGCGAGATGGCTAAGAGGCTGACTGTGGACAAGGACAGTGATGGCAAGACCGACCAGTACGGCTTCTCATGCGACCTATGGGATATGGAGCTGTGCTGGAGCGAGGCCATCTGGGCCTATGGCGGCGACGTCATCAATGCCGACTACGCCAAGACGCTGATCGGCGAGCCCAAGGCACGTGAGGCCTGGAAGTTGTTCTACGACATGACGTTTGTAGACAAGTCCATGCCCGACACGGTCGCCGCCGGTGAATATGGTTACGACCTGTTACAGGCTGGTGTAGTGGCGCTGTGGCCTCATGGGCACTGGTCAATGCCTGGGTACAAAGATGTCGAGTTCCAGTGGGATGTGGCTCCTATGCCCGCCGGGCCCGCTGGGCAGGCTACCAGCGTCAACAGCGCCGGGTTTGTCATCGCCAAAGACTCCAAGAACCCCGACGCGGCCTGGGAGTTCGTCAAGTTCGCCCTAAGCCAGACCGGCCAGACGCGACTGACTGAGCTCGGCTTCGCCATCCCGGTGCTCAAGTCCGTTGCCGAAAGCCCGATCTTCCTTGAGCAGGATGTGAGCGGACGGACGATCAACCAGAAGGTCTTCCTGGAGTCGCTAGAGTACGCCCATCTCAAGCCGATCTTCAAGGGTTATACGGAGTGGTCCAGCGCGATCGGCGACGGTATGGCGAATATTTGGGCTGGGGAAGCCGAACTAGACGCAACCTTGGATCAGGTCGTAGTAGACGCCGACGCGGTGTTGGCAGAACAATAACAGCAGTAGCCACATTTCGGCTTACCCCGGCCCCTCAAGCACCGGGGAAGGAGGGCTCCCGATCCTCCCCCAGAATGGTTCAGAGGCGGGCAGGGTTAAAACAATGCTTTTTGGGGGGCGACATATTCGTCGCCCCCAAAAAAGCACCTCTTAAATTCTTCATAACCCCTCTGCCCCTGAAGCCAGAATAGGGAGAGACAAGGCCAGGGAGGAGGACGAGCACCAGGGGAGTGTCAATGGCAGCATCTGGAATTAAGCCGTTGGGAGGGGAGCGTTTCTGGCTGGGGGTATTGCTGGCTCCCACCATCACCGGCCTGATATTCGGCGCGCTGGGGTCAGTGGCGGCAACGCTCCTCATCAGCCTCACCGGTTGGGATCTGCTTACCCCGCCGCAATGGGTGGGGCTGACAAATTACATCAAACTATTCGCCGACAAAGATCTTCTCGAATCCTTTCTGAACACGATCAAATTTAGCGCCATGTACGTGCCGGGCGTTGTTGTGGTGTCGCTGGTCGTGGCGATGCTGATGAATCGCAAGATTCACGGCATCAGCCTGTACCGCACGATGTACTTTTTGCCGGTGGTCACTTCAGCAGTCGCGGCTGCGCTGGTGTGGCAAATGATCTACGGTCGAGACACTGGCCTGTTGAACTACGTGATCGAACGGCTGGGTGGCAAGCCGGTATGCTGGCTCTGCCCCAGCAAGGCTCTGTATTCGGTCGTGATCGTGAACGTTTGGGGCGCTATTGGCGAGGGGATGATCATCTTCCTGGCCGGGCTGCAAGCCATCCCGCGCGACTATTACGAAGCTGCTACAGTGGACGGCGCCAGTGGCTGGCAACGGTTCTTCCGCATCACTGTGCCATTGATCACCCCCAGCATTTTCTTCCAAACACTGATCACGACGATCAATGCCTTCCAGGCCTACGAGTATATCTACATGCTCACCCGACGCGGCCAGGGTGATAGCTCAGTCCCGGTGGTCGTATTTTCCATCTACCGGCGTGGCTTCAATTTCTTCCGTATGGGCGAGGCCAGCGCTCTGGCAATAGAACTGGCCGTCATGGTGATTGCACTCATGGCAGTTTACTTCTGGCTGGAACGCCGTTACGTGGTGTATGAATAGGAGGTATGACTGTGAACATTTCCCCCGGCCTTCGCGTACGCAACAACCTCTTGGATTTAGGGACGTATCTCTTGCTCTCCCTGGGGGCTGTCATCATGGTGGTACCCTTCCTGTGGATGGTCGCCACCTCATTCAAGTTGCCGGCTGATCAATACACCAAGACACTGATTCCCGATCCATCTACGCTCGATAACTTCAAGGAATTGTGGCAACACTTGCCGTTCCCGCGCTTGCTTTTCAACAGTTTCTGGTTGTCTACCCTGGCTACTATCGGACAGTTACTAACCTGCTCGATGGGCGCTTTCGCCTTCGCCGTGGTAAGGTTCCGCGGCCGCAACCTGCTCTTTATCCTGCTGCTGATCACGCTGATGATCCCGGGGCAGGTTACACTCATTCCCAACTTCATCGTGTTCAAGTGGCTTGGTCTGATTGGCACACAGGTGCCGCTGTGGCTGCCATCTTTTTGGGGTGGTGCCTTTGGGACGTTTCTGTTGCGACAGTATTTCTTGACCATTCCGCGTGACCTGACCGACGCCGCCCGGGTGGACGGCGCCTCATTGATGCAAATCTTCTGGCGCATCTATCTGCCCTTATCCAGACCGGCTCTGGCGGCGTTATCCATTTTCGTCTTCATGTGGTCATGGAATGACTTGCTACATCCTCTCGTCTATCTGCCTACCGATATGCAAAAGACGACCCTGACGGTCGGGTTGGCCTTTTTCCAGCAGCAACTGGTCATGGGGGGCAAATTTACAGTGTTGATGGCCGGTGCTCTGATCAGCATCTTGCCGCTCATTTTTGTCTTCTTCATCGCTCAGAAGCAGTTCATCGAGGGCATTGCCCTAACCGGTATCAAGCGGTAGATGGACCATGAAGCCTTTGCCGCACATGACAGTCCTGTTCGCTGTAGTTGTTCTTCCCTTTCTTCCAGCGGTGGGTTATGCGGGGCATAACGCTGAGAGGGTTTAAGTAGGAGGTTGAAGTGGCCAAGATCGCCTTCATCGGCGCAGGAAGCGTGGTCTTCACCCAGGAACTCCTTAGTGCCATCCTGGCTTACCCGGAATTGCACGGTATCACCATCGCCCTACACGATATCGATCCCCGCCGGCTGGCCGCGGCGGAACTGATGGCCCATCGACTCTCCCAAACACTGGACGCAGAAGCGACCGTCGAGGCAAGCCTCAGTCGAAAGGCGGTGCTGGAAGGAGCCGACTACGTCATTAACACCGTCGCCGTCGGCGGACTGGAGGCCACTCGTATTGATCATGAGGTCCCCGCTCGCTACGGCATCCATCAGGTCATCGGCGACACCCTGGGCATCGGCGGCATCTCCCGAGCCGTGCGCACCATTCCCGTTGTTTTGGAGATCGCCCGCGATATGGAGACCCTCTGTCCTCACGCTCTCCTCCTCAACTATGCCAACCCCATGTCCATGGTAACTTGGGCCCTCTTTTGGGCTACCGGTGTCCCTGTGGTGGGCCTCTGCCACAGCATCTACTGGACCTCGGTCCAACTGGCCGAGTACATAGGCGCGCCCTTCGAGAAAATCACCTTCGACGGGGCAGGCATCAACCATCAGGCTTGGATATTGCGCTTTGAGCAGAACGGCCAGGATGCCTACCCGGCGCTGCGAGAGGTGATGGAGCGGCCCGAGGTCTGGAGCCGCGATCCGGTGCGCTTTGAGATGTTTCGGCGCCTGGGATACTTTGTCACCGAGTCCTCCGCACATAACGCCGAGTACACCAGTTACTTCCTCAAGCGACCCGACCTGATCGAGCGCTTCAACGTGCCATTGGGGTTCTACCTACAGGAGTTGGAGGAAAACGCCGCTGAGTTCGAGGAGAGGTACGCCAGCCTGCAACGCGGCGAACCGCTGGAGGTGACTCCCAGCCCAGAGTATGCGCCGCAGATTATCCATTCCATGGAAACGGGGCAGGTGCGCAAGATCTACGGGAACGTGGAGAACAGGGGGCTCATTGAGAATCTGCCGCAGGGGTGCTGCGTGGAGGTGCCTTGTATAGTAGATGGAACTGGGGTTCACCCCTGCCACGTAGGGGCATTGCCACCCCACCTGGCCGCCATCAACCGGGTCAGCGTCAACGTGCAGGAACTGGCCGTCCGCGCTGTACTGGAGGGGCGAAGAGCGTTCCTTTATCATGCTGCCATGCTGGATCCATTAGTCTCGGCGCTTTTGGATCTGGGCCAGATATGGGCACTAGTCGACGAGTTACTGGCCGCCCATGGAGACCAGGTCCCAAAACCGCTGAGGAGACAGTAATCTGTGACGACCTTGCATAATCGCCCAGTCAACGATGCTCATGTGCACGTTCACCCAAACATGGTAGAGACCTTGCTCAATATTATGGAGAGCAACAATCTGGGTAGTGTAGTCAACCTGGGTATCCTAGAAGTGCTTGGCATCCCTTTCCAGGAGGGGATGCGAGCCTTTCGGAAAGTGTTGGGCGAGCGTATGATCTATTTCCCCATACCTGACTTTAGCGATACATCACCCGGCTTCGGCGAGCGCATGGCGGAAGAACTGGAGCGCAAGGTGGAGGCGGGGGCCTGTGGGCTAAAGATCTTCAAGGAGTTGGGATTGCGCCACAAAGACGCCGATGGTAAACTTATCGCCGTGGATGACCCTCGCCTGGATCCTCTGTGGGCCAAGGCTGGTGAACTGGGTGTCCCCGTGCTCATGCACACCGCCGACCCGGTGGCCTTTTTCCAGCCGTTGGACGAGAAGAACGAGCGCTGGGAGGAGTTGCAGGAGCACCCCGATTGGCATTTTGCTGGGCCTCAGTTCCCCGGCCATGATACCCTGCTAGCCCAGCGTAACCGCGTTATTGAGCGACACCCTGGGACCATTTTCATCGGCGCGCACCTGGGCGAATACCCGGAAGACCTGGCCTATGTGGACGCCTGCCTGGACCGCTATCCCAACTTCTATGTGGACACCTCCGCCCGCATCGGCGAAATTGGCCGCCATCCAGTAGAAGAGATACAAGCCTTCTTTTTTAAGCACCAAGACCGTGTGATCTTTGGCTCCGATCTGGTGATGAGGTGGGATGTTTTTGAAGATAGGACCCAGGAAGATATGGCGGAGTTCAAATGTTTTTATGATGCCCATTGGCGCTTTTTCGAGACCGAGGAGCGAGAGATCGAATACCCGGGCTTCCCTATTCAGGGGCGTTGGAGGGTGGATGCCATTGGCCTCCCGGCCAAGGTGCTGGAAAAACTGTACCTGCGAAACGCACAACGGTTGATCCCCGGACTTAAGAAATGAGGCAAATAGTGAAGCGGATGCTTGTCGTTGGTGAACTCAACGTAGACGTTATCGTCAGCGGGTTGCCCACGCTGCCTGTACTGGGCCGGGAGTTGCTCTGCGAAGACTTTCAAATGGCGTTAGGCAGCTCCTCGGCCATTTGTGCCAGTTGGCTAGCTGCCCTCGGTGCGAGAGTCGATTTTTGGGGCAAGTTGGGCTGTGACTTCTACGGCGATTTCATGGTCAGCGAACTGGAACGCCGCGGCATCGGCACCAAGGGGATCATCCGCGACTCCGGTATCCGCACCGGAGTGACAGTCTCCCTCACCTACCACCAAGATCGGGCCCTGTTCACCTATTTGGGTTCCATCGCCGCCTTGTGTCTGGACGACCTGGACCTCAGCCTTGTAGCCCGTTATGATCATCTGCATAGCGCCTCTATATTTCTACAGCAGGGGTTGCGTCCCGGACTGCCTGCCCTCTACCGGGCCGCCAAGGAGGCCGGGCTGACCACCTCCCTGGACAGCGGTTGGGACCCGGAGGAGCGCTGGGGGTATGACATCTTTGCCTTGCTTTCCTACGTAGACTTTTTCCTACTGAACGAGGTGGAGGCCCTTCATTTTACCGGCTTAAATACCGTCGAGGAGGCCGCAAAGGAGTTGAGCCACTACGCAGGTACTGTGGTGGTCAAACTTGGTAGAAAGGGTGCCCTGGCCCGGGCGGGCCGCCAAGAATGGAAGGCCTCTGGCTTCGAGGTAGAGGTGGTGGATACCACCGGTGCGGGCGATGCTTTCAACGCTGGTTTCCTGTACGCGCACATCGTGGAGGGCCGCCCTATACCTGAGGCGCTCCGCTTTGCCAATGCTTGTGGGGCCATCGCCGTCACTACCATCGGTGGGGCCATTGCTCCGCCCAGCGCGGCTGCGATAGATGCCTTTATTAAGGGACGACGATGATTGGCTTCCCTCCTCGACCTCTGCCAAACATCAAGCGCATCATCCATAGAATAATTGGCCTTCGCGCTCGCGACATACAGATCACCTTGCTCTGTGTCTGCCCCAACTCCGATGCGGTGTTGGAGGCGGCGATCAAAGTGGCCGTGGCCAACGACATGCCCATGCTTTTTGCGGCCACTTTGAATCAGGTGGATCGCGATGGGGGCTACACAGGCTGGACCCCCCGGTCCTTCGTCGCCCGAATGAGGGAATTGGCCGTGAAACACCGATGTTCCTCTCCTCTCTACCCATGCCTCGACCACGGAGGTCCATGGTTGAAGGATGCCCACACCCGTGAGATATTAAGCCTCGAAGAGACCATGGCTGAAGTGAAGGCCTCAATCACAGCCTGTCTGGAGGCTGGATACGCCTTGCTACATGTTGACACGACGGTGGATCGGACGCTTCTCGACGGGCAGCCGCCCCAGATCGAGGTGGTGGTTGAGCGCACCATCCAGTTGATCGCCTATGCCGAATCGGAGCGCAGGCGGCTGGAATTGCCGCCAGTCTCCTACGAGGTAGGCACAGAGGAAGTGCACGGTGGTTTAGTGGACTTAGGTAACTTTGACCGGTTTCTAACCGGCTTGCAGGCCCTGGGATTGGCTCATGCCTGGCCGTGCTTCATTGTAGCTAAGGTGGGGACTGATCTCCACACTACAACCTTCGACCCAGAGAGCGCCCGTCGCCTATACCATCGGGTTGTTCCTCTTGGTTCACTAATTAAAGGCCACTACACTGACTGGGTGGCAAACCATGCCGACTACCCAGCCACGGGCATGGGGGGAGCCAACGTGGGCCCGGAGCTCACCGCTACCGAACTGGCAACCCTTCTTGACCTCTTTGCTCGTGAGGCCCAATTGGTCGAGAAGAAGCCTAACCTGTCACCATCCGGCTTCGAGGCGTTCATTAAAAACGCCGTGGTGGACTCCAACCGCTGGCAAAAGTGGCTCACACCTGAAGAGGTCGGCCGGAGCTTCGACCAGCTACCATCCCTCAGGCAGGAATGGCTGGTGGCCACCGGTGCCCGCTATGTCTGGACTGATCCCCGGGTGCTGGTTGCCCGAAAGCGGCTGTACGAGAACCTGCGCTACGACCTTTCGGATGGGTTTCCAGATCCACATGCCCTTGTCGTGGAACGCATCGCCCAAAACGTTCAAAAGTACGTGGACACCTTCAACTTGAAGAACTCTCTTACTCTCTTGACCGACTGAGTATCGCTGTTCCTCGGGATCGCATACATCAACCACCAGCCCTTCCATCCTCGCCGGGATGGCCTTGTAGGGGCGACAGAGCTCCGATGTCGTTCCCTCATTCCCCGGCCTGTCATCCCTAGGCCGTGTCGGGTCTGGGACAGGGCGCGCCCCTGGCAGCCACGTGCCAGAGGAGCAGGAGAGGCCTCAGCCCCGATAGTACTATGTCTAGCTTGTGGTCTGCCGTCCATCTCTTCGCTAGCATGGGTAAAGCCTCCTTCCCCTACTATCCCTGCAAACCCTGTCCCTCCCCATACGGGTACCTATTGGGTGACCACTGTCTCAGCTTAGGTGAAGCGGGGCAGATCTTAGTGTCAGGTCAGGGGTGCGTCAAGGGGAACCGGCCCCGTCCCCAGCAACACAGCCTTGGAGGGAGCCCCACGGTTATCTAGTATGCGTTGAGGCGAACACGGACACGAGATGGAGGAGTTTCTCAAGCAGGGGGATTCACGGGTAATGCTTTTCAATGACAGTGTGCAAGAATTCGGCTTTAACCTTCCCTATGAGGCGGCTTACCGTGAACCCGTCGTTCCTACGAAGAAGGCTTCCACTGTGATCTGCGCTTTCTCGAAGAATCTCGTCCCTGGTTGATGTAGTGGCTAATCCCACCCTCACGTCACTGTTGCGGTCAACTCAAAGGCAATGGTAGGTGGTTTACCGCTAGACATCACCGACCAATGCTGTGTAGGCGTTTTACGGCGTAAAGTTGGCATGATGCTTCGGAAGGAAGCGAGATCAGATACCTACTTTGTGGGAAATTGGCAATGATAAGCCCCAGCAGGGCCGAGGCTTATAGTATCTCATCAGCACTCACATCCAGCATACCCCTCGTCTCCTCCACCGATAGTCATCCCCTCGCCTTGTGATCCTCTTCATCCTCTACAAGCCAGAGAAAGCACCACCAGGTTCTCGACGTCCAGTGCACCGTAAAGCCCGTGATGATTCTCTGTTGGCGAGATATGTCGATGAGGGCTACAGATATCCGTCTCCCTTGTCGATCTAAACACTTCCTCATTTTGTTGATGGCATCCGCGACGTGGTCATGTACCTTGCCTTGTAGGACTCCGAGGTGTCTCTGGGGAATAGGTGCCTTATGATGAGGCAGGTCTCGGTTTCGCGCAGCCGGGCCCCTTTCGTACGCTTCCAAGTTTGCGGTGCGGATGCGTGCGACTTTGGATGCGTGCGACTTTTGGGAGGTTGACAAGGCAGGGGAAAAGAGATAGGCTCACTCCTTGAACGAAGCCTTTGAAGGCAAAGGAGGTGAGCCTATCATGGGTGTGAAACACACCCTGAAAATAAGTTTACCCGAGAAGGTCTCTGATGTCAATGAGCTGGAGG
>Ga0315314_1001831_pt1 | contig 18254 bp, 11 predicted proteins | sample TDP9_MG_FD_203631 | JGI IMG/M metagenome (GOLD analysis project Ga0315314, IMG submission 203631) | Freshwater sediment microbial communities from Lake Towuti, South Sulawesi, Indonesia - TDP9 | ecosystem: Environmental > Aquatic > Freshwater > Lake > Sediment | place: Indonesia: South Sulawesi...
ACACGCTCGAGGGGCTGATCGTCGAATTCGGCATCACCTTGCGCGCTTGGGTCGTCCTGAACGATCATTACCACCTCCTACTCAAAACGCGGGTGGGGAAAGACCTTTCTCGTTTCTTCATCCGTCTGCATGGCAGCACATCTCGCCAGATCAACCTGTGGGACGAGGCAGCTGGGCGGCAAGTCTGGCACAACTACTGGGACACTTGCATCCGCACCGAATACGACCTGTGGACACGGTTCAACTACATCCACCACAACCCGGTCAAACACGGTTACGTGCAGCGCCCAGAAGATTGGCCGTTCTCCAGTTATCATTAATTACCTGTGCACCAAAGGCGAGGAATGGTTGGCTGATTGCTGGCAGCGTTATCCGGTGATTGACTATATCGAAGGCGATGATTTCGGCAGCCCTGCTGTCCAAACTGCGTAAGGACCCAACCCCAAGGATATTGGAGTCGAGGCTTCAGCCGAAAAGATGGGAAGAGGCACAGATTTGGGACGACAGCTTAGGGAGTTATGCCAGAAGCTTTTGCGTGCCGAAGTTCGGCTCCTCGGTCTACGCCCCGGACCTGGCATTGGACCTCGACCTTCTAGTGACAACCACTGCCAAAAAGGACGGGGATGTCTTGCCAGGACGCTGAGGGGGAGGGGCTCCGAAGTTGGCGTGAATGAGCCGTTTTATTGAGGCCTCAGAAGGGAAGGCGACAGTGAAAATAGTTCGGGTCTGGCTAAAACAACTTGAAGTCAAGGCTTTAGCCGGCCTTTTCCGCCTGAAGGCTCCACTCCCCAAGCCATTTTAGCACACCAAACGGTTTCTGCTTTCGGAGTGCAAGTTCTGTCGGGCAAAGATGCCCGACGGAGGAGGTGGATTCCAAATGGGCTCTACAAGCAACCTGATGGATGCGCTCGGAAACCTGAACTTCGGCGACCACCTGTGCTTAATCTACCGGAACCGCCAGGAGCAGTTGGCGGCGGTGATACCCTTCATCAAACATGGCCTGGAGAGGGGGGAGAAGTGCCTCTACATCGTGGATGAAGGGACCGCCCAGGAGGTGAGGGATGCCCTGCAGCGCGAAGGCGTTGATGTCCAGGGGTGCCTGGACTCCGGGCAACTGAGCATCCTCACCAAAGAGGACGCCTATGTCAAAGAGGGTTGCTTCGATCCGGATAAGATGATCGCCCTGCTGGCGGAGAGCACCGAGGCGGCGGTGAAGGAAGGGTACCCGGGCCTGCGCGTCACCGGCGAGATGACCTGGGCGCTGCAGGGATTGCCCGGCTCCGAGCGGCTGATCGAGTATGAGGCCAAGCTGAACGAGTTCTTCCCCAGCAGCAAGTGCCTGGCTGTCTGCCAATACGACCAGCAGCGCCTCGACCCGGCGGTGCTGTTGGACGTGCTGCGCACCCATCCTATTGCCGTTGTCGGCGCAGTGGTCTACGATAACTTCTACTACATACCCCCGGCCGAACTCCTGGGCGGTGAACTCCCGGCGGCGGAGTTGCGCTATTGTCTGCAGAATCTGGCCGAGCGCCAGCGGGCAGAGGGGGAGATCAAGCGCCGCACTGTCCAGTTGGAGGCGCTGCGAGAGGTGGGTTTAGAGCTCACCGCCCAGTTAGACCTGGACACCCTCCTCAGCTACATCGTCTCGCGGGCGGTTGAACTGGTGGGCGGAAACTCGGGCGGGCTCTACCTCTACCGGCCGGAGCGGGATGTGCTGGAGTGGGCTATGGCCGTCGGCCCCCACCTGGCGCCCATCGGAACTGTCCTCCGGCGGGGCGAGGGGCTCTCCGGCAAGGTCTGGGAGAGCGGCGAGCCGCTCATCGTGGACGACTACCAAGCTTGGGAGGGACGGGCGGCCGTCTATGAGGGCTACCCCTTCGGGGCCGTGGTGGGGGTGCCGGTTCGCTGGGGCGAGGAGTTACTAGGGGTATTGAACGTGCTGGCGGACCCCCCACACACCCTCTCCCCGGCCGATGTCGAGCTGTTGAGCCTATTTGCCCAGCAGGCGGCCATTGCCATCAAGAACGCAAAGCTCTATGGTGAGGCCCAATGGAAATCGCAGGAGTTGGCCAGGCTCAGCGAGGCCTCTCAGGCTGTTACCTCCTCCCTCGACCTTGAGGATGTGTTGGCCAAGATTGTCTCCCTGGCCGGGAGGGTGGCCAATTCGGCCGCTACAAGTGTGGATCTGGTGGAGGATGGCGAACTCGGTGCGAGCTTCGAGGATTTCCGGGATATTCCACCTTTGCATGTCAGGGCCAGGCCCCACGGCTTCACGAGGAGGATAATCGCCACAGGCGAACCGGTAGTTACTGATGAGATATTCGAGGATGGATCAACCGAGCCGCCCATTGTCGGGGATGAGGGGCCGATCAAGGCCAACCCAGAGCTCGTGAAGGCGGGGATCAAGTCCCTTGCCGGCCTGCCCATCACGGCCAAGGGGAAAGTGGTAGGCGTTCTGTTCGTCCACAACTTCCAGCCCCATGTTTTCAAGGACAAACTCCCGCTCCTGACCGCCTTTGCCAACCAGGCCGCCATAGCCATCGAGAACGCACGGCTCTTCGAGGAGGAGAAAAGAAGGGCCACCCAACTGGCGCTGATCAACGAGGTGGCCGAGAAAGCAGCCTCCATCCTGGATTTGGATAGGCTGATGCAGGAGGTGACCCACTCCATCCAGGAGAAATTCAACTACTACAACGTGGCCCTTTTCCTTTTGGACGAGGAGCGCCGCGAGGTGGTGATGCAAGCGATGGCCGGTGGCTTTGAAACCAAGGTGACGGGGGAGTATCGCCAATCCCTGGACGATGGCATCATCGGCTTCGTCACCAGAACTGGTCGCTCGTGGTTGGCCAACGACGTCAGCGAGGACCCTTACTACATCAAGGCCTTCTGGGAGGTTTTGACCAAATCGGAGCTATGCGTTCCCATAAAGCTGAGCGATAAGGGTTCCCCTGAGGGGCTTCGCCGTGAGCGCTCAGCCGAACGGTCACCCCGAGGGGTGATTGGCGCCCTGGACGTGCAGAGCACCCATCTCTACGATTTCAACCAGTCGGATGTCACGGCCATGGAGGCAGTGGCCGACCAGCTAGCCATCGCCATCGAGAACGCGAGGCTATATGGGGAGACGCGCCGGCATGCGCGCCAGTTGAAAGCCCTGACCGAGACTGGGCTGGCCGTCAGCTCTACCCTGAGCCTTGACGAAGTGCTACAGGTGACCCTGGAGCAACTGGGGCAAGTCGTCCCCTATGACACCGTTTCCCTTTGGCTGCGGGAGGGAGGGGTGATGCGGATCCACGCGGTGCGGGGCTTTGAAGCGCCGGAGGAGCACATCGGCCTCACCATCGCCATCCCGGATGATCCCCTCTCCCAGGAGATCCTGCACACCCTACAGCCGCTCGTCATTGCCGATGCCCAGCAGGACGAAAGGTTTCGTGGCTTGGCGGGCACAGGGTGGGTGCGTTCCTGGCTCGGGGTGCCGTTGCTGAGCAAAGGGGAGGCCATCGGCCTCCTCACCATCAACAAGAAAGAGCCAGGGCTCTACACTGCAACGATGGCCGAACTGGCGCTAGCCTTCGCCAACCAGGCCGCCATCGCTATCGAGAAGGCGCGGCTCTTCGAGGAGACCCGTCGCCGACTGGCTCGCGAGGAGCGACTGAACGAGTTGGCCCACACCCTGGGGGGCGAGATGGAACTGGCCACCATCATCCCCCGCCTGTTGCCCCTGGTAATCGAGTTGACAGGCGCCGATGCGGGCACGGTGGCCGTCCTCGATCCGGAACGTCAGGTCACTACCTATCCCTATCACCACAATCTGCCGGATTCCCTCGCCAGCATAGAGGTGCCGGCTACAGCCGGGTTGGCTGGACACACCATGACCATCCGCCAACCAGTGCTTCTGGACGATTATCGGGAACACCCGGCCGCCTTGCAACCCTGGGTGGAGGCCGGAGTACGTTCCGTGCTGGGCGTGCCGCTGCTGGCCGGCGACGAGGTAGTGGGCGCGCTGGGCCTGTGCAGCTTAGAGGAGGTGCGTCCTTTCGGGTCCGAGACGGTGGCGGCAGCGGAAGCGGCTGGCCGCCTGGCGGCCGTGGCCATCCAGCGTGCCCGGCTCTACGAAGAAACCTGCCAGCGGGCCATCCAGTTGCAGACTATCGAGGAGGTCGGACGAAGGGTCTCCTCCATCCTCGACCTCGATGAGTTGCTCCCCTACGTGGCCAAGGCCATCCAGCAGAGCTTCGGTTACTATCACGTGGACGTCTTCCTCGTAGACCAAGCCACAGGCTATGCCGTCTTCAAGGCCAGCAGCGACCCTGCGATTGAAAAGGTATGGAAGGAGCAAGGTTTCCGCTTAAAGGTCGGCGAGGAGGGGATGATCGGCTGGGTGGCCCATACCGGCGAGCCCCTCTTGGCCAACGACGTCAGCCAGGAGCCCCATTACCTTCCAGATGAGCTGCTTCCGGAGACGAAATCGGAGCTGGCAGTGCCGCTGAAGGTGGAGGAGCGGGTGGTGGGGGTCTTAGACGTGGAGAGCGACGAACTTAACGCCTTCGACGAGGAAGACATCTTCATCCTCAATACCCTGGCCGGTCAGGTCGCCATCGCCATCGAGAACGCGCGGCTCTTCAAGGACGTCCAGCGGCGGGTGCAGGAGCTCGCTGACCTAAACGAGGCCTCTCAAGTCATCACCTCCTCCCTGCACCTCGAGGATGTGTTAACTAGGATCATCTCCCTCGCTGGGAGGGTGTTCGACTCAGCCGCTACCAGCGTGGTGCTGGTGGAGGATGGCAATCTTGGCTTGAGCATTGAAAACCTGCGAGGCATCCCATCCATATCCCATAGGGCTCGACCCCACGGCATGACCAGGCAGATAATCGCCACAGGCGAGCCAATGGTCATCAATGAGATCCTTAGTGATGGAGCGACCGAGCCGCCCATCGCCGGGGATAAGGGGCCGATCAAGGCTAATCCAGCGCTCTTGGAGGTAGGGATCAAGTCCCTTGCCGGGATACCGATCATTTCCAAGGGGAAGGTATCAGGTGTTTTGTTTGTGCACAGCGTGTATCCGTACACTTTCAAGGGTCTGCTCCCGTTTTTGACTGCCTTTGCCAATCAGATAGCCATCGCCATTGAGAACGCGAGGCTCTTCGAGGAGGCCCGTCGCCGCCTGCGTGAGCTGGAGTCGCTGGCCCAGGCCAGCGCAGCCATCACCAGCACCCTGGAACTCCACCCTCGGTTAGAGAACATCCTGAGCGCCGCCATGGCCGTCGTCCCCGCTGCGGAGAAGGGGAGCATCCTGCTATTGGACGAAGCCACTGGGGAGCTTGCTATCCAAACCCTGATTGGTTACACCGATCCCCGCATCCGCAGCGCGCGCTTCCCACGCGAGGCTGGCTACTCAGCGAAGGCCGTGCGCGAGGGCCGCTCTCTCCTTATCCCCGACGCTCGCGCCGATCCCTCCATCCGCTACGATGGGGAGATCGAGGAGATGCGAGCCATCCTCTCGGCTGCCGTCATCCCGCTGCGAGTCAAGGGCCGGGTCATCGGCGCCATCTCCTTGGACAACGCCAGCCGCAGGGCGACCTTCAGCGAAGATGATCTGCGCCTGCTGACCGCCTTCGCTGACCAGGCAGCCATCGCCATCGAAAATGCGAGGCTGTATGAGGCGGCTCAGCAGGAGCTGGCCGAGCGCAAGCGGGCGGAGCAATTGCTACAAGCGCTGAACCAGGCGGCCATAGCTATGGAGAGAGCCCTGACACCGGAGGAGATATTCACCGCCGTTGCCGCGGAGCTCAAGAAGCTCGGCTTCTCTTGTATAGTTTTCCTCTTGGACGAGGGCCAGAAGAGGCTCTTCGGCAAATATTGGAGCTACGAGACTGCAATGATCAAAGCCGCCGAGAAGCTGACGGGCTTCAAAGTTGAGAATGTCCCCATACCTGTCGAAACTTCAGGCGTATATGGAAAAGCAGTCTCGGAGAGGAAGACCGTCTTTGTAGAGAATGTGGAAGATGTCACGCGGCAGATGTTACCTGAGTCCGTCAAAAAATTCACCAGACAAATAATAAGCACGCTGAAAATCCCCAAATCCATCGCCGCCCCCCTCATAGTGGAGGATAAGGCCATTGGCCTGCTCTCAGTGCAGTCGGATGACCTGACTGAAGACGACATCCCAGCCATCACCGCCTTCGCCCACCAGATGGCCGCCGCCTGGCGCAAGGCCCAGTTGCTGCAGGACCTGAAGGGGAGCCTGGAGGAGCTGAAGCAGACCCAGGCCCAGCTCATCCAGTCGGGGAAGCTGGCCGCCATCGGGCAGCTTGTGGCTGGGGTGGCCCACGAGCTCAACAACCCCCTCACCTCGGTGGTCGGCTATTCCCAGCTCCTCCTGAGCGCTGAGTGCGGCGAGGAGATAAAGCGGGACCTGGAGAGGATCAGCAGGCAAGCGCAGCGCGCCGCCGAGATAGTGCATAACCTCCTCACCTTCGCCCGGAGGAGGGAGCCACGAAAGGAACCCATCAACATCAACGATGTCATCGAGAAGAGCCTGGAGCTGCAGGCCCACCAACTGGAGCTGGACCGCATCTCTATCGTCAGGGAGCTGGATAAGGCTTTGCCCCCCACCATGGCCGACCCCTTCCAGATGCAGCAGGTCTTCATGAACATCATCACCAACGCCTATCAGGCGCTGCGGGATTGGGAGGGGAAGAGGGAGCTGAGGGTGAGGAGCAGGCTTGAAGGGGATATGATCCGTCTGGAGTTTGCGGACAGCGGTCCGGGGATCCCTCCAGAGGTGATGAGCAGGCTCTTTGAGCCCTTCTTCACCACCAGGGAGGTGGGGGAGGGGACGGGCTTGGGCCTGCCCATCTCCCATGGCATCGTGGAAGCACATGGGGGGAGGATCTGGGCGGAGAGCCCCTCGACAGAGCTCGGGACAGGCGAGGTGGGGAAGGGGGCTACCTTCATCGTGGAGATACCAGCTAAGGGGGACTAAGCTGTTCACAGCGCCCTTGGTCCTGGTCTGTTGGAGAACATCTATGAAGTCTGCTTCTGCCATGAACTGACCAAACGGGGCCTGTCCTATCGTCGAGTAGGGGTGGGTCACAGACCCGCCCGTACTTGTGCCGATCGTCTATGATGGCATAACGTTCAATGACAGGAGCTACGCGGTTCTTGTTCAAATCCCGTAGAGCACCCTTTAGGGGTGCGGTTCGGCGTCAAACCGCAGGGATAAACCCTGCTCTACGGGACACAGGGTTAGTCAAAGTCGCTCTCCCTTCGCCAACTGCGTAAGTCCTGTCAATGAGGGTTTGCGACTGGACGTATTGATAGAAGAACTGGTCATTTGCGAATTGAAGGCGTATTCACGGCTCAGCTTTTGACCCTTCGGGCTTGAGGCTTCGCCCTTGAGGGTTCACCCGAAGGGCCCTCAGGCCGAAGCCCAATTGAAGCTGACCGGGAAGCGGCTTGGTTTCCTGAGTACGGGCGGGGCATGCCCCGCCCCTACAATGTGCCGTCGATCAAGCATGGCATCAAGCGGTGTCTTTGGGTCTTCGTGGTAAATGGAGGAGCGCTAAACAAGTACGGCTTTCTCCAAAGGGAGTGTAGAGATGGCACGAGAGAAGATCCTAGTGGTCGAGGATGATCCCGACGTGCTCGACCTGTGCCAGCGAATATTGGCCTCCGAGGGCTATCAGGTCAAAGGCGCAAGGGACGGATACGAGGCCATCGAAAGGGCCAAGGATGAACCCTTCGACCTCCTGCTGGTGGATATGAAAATGCCCCGTATGAACGGCATGGAGACCTACCAGGCCATCAAGGAGTTCGATCCTGACATCATCGGGGTGATCATCACCGCCTATGGCTCCATGGAGACTGCCATCGAGGCCATCAAGCTGGGCTTCGATGGCTTCGTCACTAAGCCCTTTACCCCGGAAGAGCTCAATACGGCGGTGGTTAAGGCCTTGCAGAGGGATAGGCTGGAGAGGGAAAACGCCCGCCTGAGGGCCCTCATTCCCCTCTTCGAGATGAGCAAGTCTTTTATGGCCACCACGGACTTAGACGAACTCTTGAATCAGATCGTCCATGTGGCCAAGAGGGAGACCGAGGCGGATCGGGTGTCCCTGATGCTCTTAAATGAGGGGAGTGGGGAGCTGACCATCGAGGCGTCGGCCGGCCTCCATCGGGGTGTGGTGGCCGAGGCGAGGGAGAGGGTCGGGGAGGGGATCGCCGGTTGGGTGGCGAAGAGGGGGAAGCCCTTGCTTTTGAATGAAGAGACGCCCATTGACCCTCGGATCAGGGAAGCGATGAAGAGCGGCGAGATTTCCTCGGCTCTATGTGTGCCATTGAAGGTCAAGGATCGGGTCATTGGGGTGCTCAACCTCGCTAAGCTAGGAGGGACCCCCTTCGCCGAGGGGGATCTGGAGATGGCCTCCATCCTTTCTGGGCAAGCAGCCATCGCCATCGAGAACGCGCGGTTATTTGAACAATTGGAGAGATGGGGAAGTGAGCTGGAGGCAAGGGTCGAGGAGAGGACAAGGGAGCTAAAGGAGGCACAGGGGAGGCTGGTCCGCGCGGAGAGGCTGGCCGCCATAGGCCAGCTCGGGGCCGGCGTGGGCCACGAGCTGCGCAACCCCCTGGGCGTCATCAAGAACTCCATCTACTACCTCAATATGAAGCTCAAGGATGCAGATGAGAAGGTGAGAAAACACCTCGATATTATAGATAAGGAGATAGCAAGGTCTAACAAGATCATCAACGACCTGTTGAGCTTCGCCCGGGTGAAGGCGCCAGACCTGAGGGAGGTACAAATCAATGCCCTGGTGGAAGGGGCGCTGTCCCGCACCCCGGTGCCCGAGAAGGTGGCGGTGGTCACCGAGCTGGGGGAAGGCTTGCCACCGCTCATGGCTGATCCGGACCAGGTAGAGCAGGTCTTCATCAACATGATCTCGAACGCTGTGCAGGCCATGCCCGATGGAGGGAGGCTGGAGATCGCCACCAGGACGGAGGATGGGTTCATCGTCACGGAATTCAAGGACAACGGTTGTGGGATACCGGAGGAGAACCTAGGGAAGCTCTTTGAGCCTCTTTTCACCACCAAGGCCAAAGGGATCGGCATGGGCTTGGCAGTCAGCAAGAAGCTTATCGAGGCCCATGGCGGCAGCATCGAGGTGGAGAGTCCTTCGGCTCCGCTCAGGACAGGCGAGGTGGGGGTGGGCACGACCTTTAGGGTCAGGTTGCCAAGAGGAGGGGAATGGGCAACAGAGCTAGCATCTTGATAGTAGACGACGACATGGGCATGTGCGAGACCCTGTCCGACATCATGGAGGGTAAGGGTTATCACACTGTCATCGCCTTGGACGGCTATGAAGCCGTCGAGAAGGCCAAAGAGTCGGCCTTCGATGTTATCCTTATGGACATCAAGATGCCTGGGATGAACGGGGTGGAGACCTTCAGACAGATCAAGAAGATCCACCCGGAGACGGCTGTGGTGATGATGACTGCCTACGCCGTCGAGGACCTCATCAGGGAAGCCCTGCGCGAGGGGGCCTACGGCGTGCTCTATAAGCCCTTCGACATCGAAAGGATGATCGGCCTCATCGAAGGCGTAAAGGGAGGGGGGCTCATACTGGTGGTTGACGATGACCTCAATGCCTGCGCGACCTTCAAAGACATATTGGAAGCCCGAGGTTACAAAGTCGGCACCGCTTTGAGTGGCGAGGAAGCGATCGAGATAGCGCGAGAGAACAGACACGACATGATCTTCATAGATATGAAGCTCCCCACCATAAATGGCTTGCAGACATACCTGGCCATCAAGGAGGTCAATCCCCAGGCGGTCGCCGTGATGATGACCGCCTACCGCCGGGAGATGGGCGATTTAGTAGAGGAAGCCCTGAAGAAGGACGCCTATACTTGCCTCTACAAGCCCTTCGATGTGGAAGAGGTGATTAAACTTGTGGACGAGATCTGCCGCAGAAAGCGCCAAAGAGGCCAGCGGGGCGAACTCTGCTCAGCCGATTCCCTCTGAGATGCCACCCGCTATGGGGCGGCTGATAAGAGCCGTGGGCCACGATTTAAGGAATAAGCTGGCTGGGTTGAAGAACTCGCTCTACTACCTCAACATGAGGCTGGGCCATGACGATGAGAAGGTGCGAAAGCATTTCCAGATCATGGGGAGGGAGATCGCCAACGCGAACAGGATTATCATGGATCTCATGGACTTCGCTTCCGCAGGTGGCACCGGTCTGGGGATGGCTGTGAGCAAGAGACTCGTGGAGGGGCATAGGGGCCCATCGAGGTGAGAAGCCTGGAAGGGGAAGGAACCGCTTTCACTGTGAGATTGCCGATATCGGGTGGCTAGCGGGGGGCTTGCCGTTAAGGGCCTAATGTTGTATAATATACATTGAGAGCTTTAGGCAACGGATCTAATCGAAAAGCATGAACGAGCGAAAAGGCAAACCTTAGCGAAAGCGGGGGGCGCAAAGCTGCGGGCCTGTGGCCGAAGGGTATGGCTGCCGGGCTGCCGTCTTGTTTCTCGACTAATAAGACCCGGTAGGCAGCCATCGTCTACCGGGTTTTGGTTTGTAAGCGAAGGGGGGAGCAAAGTGGACGAGAAGGCTAGCATCTTGATCGTTGACGACGATGCCAGCATGTGCGAAACGCTTTCGGACGTCCTGGAGGAAAAGGGGTATCGCGTGGTCGTCGCTCAGGACGGTCCGAAAGCCATTGAAGAGGTGAAAAGCCAACGCTTCGATCTGGCATTGATAGACATAGTGATGCCCGACATGGACGGGGTCGAGGCCCTGCGGAAGATCAAGGCTGTAGATCCCAAGATCACGACCATGGTGATGACCGGGCACACCGCCCTCGGGGATTCGGTCTCTGAGGCTCTCGAGGCAGGGGTTGACGGCGTCCTGTACAAGCCCCTTGACATAGACGCTATCGTGGAGATGATCGCCGGTCGGGCCGAGGCCCCGGGCCTCCCTCGTGTGGACCTCAAGAGATACAAGGTCCAACCGGAAGCCTTGCGCTTGATTCCCGAGGCGATGGCCCGGAAGTATGACCTCATCCCCCTTCGCATTGAAGGGAATTCCCTGGTTGTGGCCATGGCCGACCCCGATAATCTATACGCCATTGAGGACGTCCGGGTCCTCTCTAGGATGGAGGTCAAGGTCTTGCGCGCCGCTCTCATGGATGTCCGCGGGGCTATCAACCTCCACTACCGGGCCATGGGTGAGATCGAGAGGCAAATCAGCTACATCACCCCCGCTGTGCCGGAACGGGCGGCAGCGGAGGAGAGGATAACCGCTGACCTCATCGCCCAGGCCCCTGTGGTGCGCGCTATAGACCTCCTCGTTGCTCAAGCGGTGAAGGACCGGGCCTCGGACATCCACATCGAACCGCAGAAGGACCACTTGCGCATTCGCTACCGCATTGATGGCATCTTGCACGATACCCTCTCCTTGCCCTTGAGCGTCCACGGGCCGTTGACCTCCAGGGTGAAAGTCCTGGCCAATATGAACATCGCCGAGCGCAGGCGACCCCAGGATGGCCACTTCACCACCTCAATTGATGGCAGGGAGGTGGACCTCCGCGTGGCCACGGCGGATACCTCCTGGGGGGAGATGGCTGTATTGCGTGTCCTCGATAAATCCATATCCGTGATGGGCCTCTCGGAGCTGGGATTCCTCCCCGACTCCCTGAAGACCTATAAAAAACTACTCCAATCCCCCTTCGGCATGATCCTGGTCAGCGGGCCGACGGGTTCGGGCAAGACAACGACCCTTTACGCCTCCATCAACCAACTGGATGCCAAGGGGCGGAATATCATCACCGTCGAGGACCCTATCGAGTACCGTTTCGCCGACGTCAACCAGATGCAGGTCAACCCTCAGGCTGGCATAACCTTCGCCAGCGGCTTGCGGTCCATCATGCGCCTGGACCCGAACATCATCCTGGTGGGCGAGATCCGTGATACGGAGACAGCTAACATAGCCATCCAAGCGGCCTTAACGGGACACCTGGTTTTATCCTCGGTGCATGCCAACGACGCCGTGGGGGTCCTCTTCCGGCTGATGGACCTGGGGATCGAGCCCTTCCTCATCACCGCGGCGGTGGTGGGCATTGTCGCCCAGCGCTTGGTGCGCCGCGTCTGCCCGCATTGCCGCATCCTCCGTGAGGTTCCAGAGGAAGAGCGATTGATCTACGAGGAAGAGATGGGGGAGAAGCGGACCAAGTTTTATTATGGAGGCGGATGTAACTTCTGTGCCCTGACCGGGTACCTTGGCCGGATGGGCGTGTTCGAGATTCTGGTGATGAGCGAGGAGATCCGACGCCTCATACTCAAGGAGGCTAACGCCACCATAATAAAAGCTCAAGCCATCAAAGAGGGCATGGTGCCTATGTGGCGCGATGGGATTTTAAAGGTGAAGGAAGGCCTCACCACGCCCTACGAGGTGTTGCGGAATGTGTTTGTGATTAGCTGATGGCAGATGGCGTATCGCATATCGCGTATCGCTGATCGCGTATCGCTGATCGCGTATCGTTCATTCACTTTTAGGGAGGAGTAAGAATGCCCTTCAGGTTTGAAGGGTTAGAGATTTGGCAGCTAGCGCGGAGCTACATCAAGGAGATCTACGGGATAACAGCTCGATTTCCCCAGATAGAAGTATACGGTCTAGCCTCCCAGCTTAATCGGGCAGCCAACTCGATAGCCCTTAACATTGCCGAGGGCTCAGGCCGAGATACTGGCAGGGAATTCGACCGCTTTCTAGGGATAGCCATCGGCTCTGTATTCGAGGTGGTGTCCGGTCTACTTCTAGCCCTAGACCGAAAATATATTGATGAAGCCACCCACAATCGCCTTTACGAGGAGGGTGACAAACTAGGCCGCAAGATCAATAGCTTCCGCAAGACGCTTTGCTAGCATATCGCTTATGGCTTATCGCATATCGCAGTAGAAGCGAAGAGGGCGATATGCGATTGGCGATATGCGATAGAGCAGAGCGGGCGATAGGCTATCCGCGATAGGCGATAGAGCGAGCGGGCGATCAGCCATAAGCGAGGAATCATGCCCTACAGGTATGTCGCTTACACTAAAATTGGAGAGCGGGTTCAAGGCACGATCAACGCCGCCTCGGAGGCGATGGCGGAGGAGGCGCTTTGGAGATCGGATTACATTGTCGTCAGCCTCAGGCCGGCGCGGCCCAGGGCCAGCCTGGCGGAGCTGATGCCCACCTTCTTCGGGGTTAAACCCCGCGATCTGATCGTCTTCAGCCGCCAATTAGCCACCCTGATCGAGTCAGGCATCACCATCCTGTCCGCCCTCCAGATGCTGGAGGAACAGGTCGGCAATAAGGCGCTGAAGAAAGCCCTCCAAAGGGTCATCGAAGATGTGCAAGAGGGCGAGTCCCTCTCCGAGGCGCTGGGTAAGTATCCCCAGGCCTTCCCCCCCTTCTACAGTCGGATGATCGAGGTGGGGGAACAGATGGGGAACATCGAAGCGGCCTTGCGGCAACTGGCGACTTACATGGAAAAACGGGAGGCCCTGGCGCGCAAGCTGCGCGGGGCCATGGCTTACCCGACATTTATCATACTCCTGGCCATCGGCGTGGTGTTCATCATGATGACCTTCACCCTGCCCGCCATAATGGGGCTCTTCAGCGAGTTCGAGGCAAAGCTGCCCATAACTACCAGGATGCTCATCGCCGTCACCAGCTTCACCACGACCTATCGCTCCCACATCTTGGCCGCTGCCACCTCTGTGGTGGCTCTGGCGTCTCTGTACACCAGGACCCCTATCGGCCGGCGGCAGCGCGACCTATTGCTCCTGAAGATCCCGGTCATAGGCTCTATCAATGTTCAGAGCAATATATCCCAGCTTTGCCATACCATGTCCATCCTCTTGGCGGCAGGGCTGCCTATGGCCGAGATCATGAGCCTGATCGTGCAGACAATGGGAAACGTCATCTTACGCCAGGCCCTGGAGAGGGTGCGGGCGGAGATGCTGCAGGGACACGGCCTCTCCCAGCCCATAAGCCAGGAGAAGATTTTCCCCAGCCTGCTGGCCCAGATGGTCAGGGTCGGCGAGGAGACGGGCGCCCTGGATTCGAACCTGGAAACATTGGCCCTCTTCTACGAGGAGGAAGCAGACCGCAAGATCAGTGCCCTCACGGGGATGATGGAGCCAGTCTTGATGCTCTTCGTGGGGGGATTGGTGGGCTTCATCGCCGTTTCAGTGATCATGCCCATGTACTCCCTTTTGGGGGCGATGCGGCAAGGGCTCCGATGAGAAAAGGGATCGGCTGTAGTCTAGGAGCGGCAATGATATTGGCCGTCATTTACTCCACCGAGATGGCGATACTGAGCGTCATCTATCGCTTCTGGCCGGAGGTGCCATATAGGTTAATCGCTCCTCCCATCGTCATCGCTGCCATGGTGGTGGCGTGGCTGGCGATCTACGTGGATATGAAGAAGAGGGGTGGACGGTGAAGTTAGCTATTTGGGGGAATGAGGAGGGGGCGAGCCTGGTCGAGGTGCTGGTGGCGGTGGCCATCATGGCCATCGTCTTCACCATCTTCCTCTCTGCCCTCTCCACCGGCAGCTTCGGCGTGGCCACGGTTCGGGAGCGGGTGACGGCGGAGAACATCGCTCGCTCGCAACTGGAGTATGTGAAAGAGACCGGTTTCATCACTGGTACTAATTCCTATACCCCAACCACTATCGCGCCAATCGGGTACGCCGCTACGATTTCCGCGACAACCATCTATCCCGGTGTGCAACTGATCACCGTAACCGTCTACCACAATGGACCGGTGTTTACCCTAGAGGACTACAAGGTGGACCGATGATCAGGGATGAGAGAGGGATAACCCTAACCGAGCTATTACTGTTTCTAGCCATTATCGGGCTGATAATTGGCACCCTTGTCACGGCCATCTACCAGATCAACCAGGTCACCGGCTGGGGCGGCAATCAGATGCGGGTTCAACACGACCTGCAGAACGCCGCCACCTGGCTCAACCGCGATGTGCCCAGCGCCTCCTCCGCTCACATTGTCAGCGCTTCCCAGATGACCCTGACTATCCCCTATGTTGGCAGCATCACCGGCACGCTTCATACCCGCGTTATCACCTACACTTTTTCCACAACAGACTCGACTTTAACCCGTGATTCTGGCAATTCTACGCTGATAGTGGCCAGGCATGTCAATTCCTTTGTCCCGTCGCCAACAGGAACAGTGACCTCTGCGATCACGATCACCATCACCTCACGGGCCAGCAACGTTGCCCAAAGCGCCACACTGCACCTGGACATGCGACCTACAGAATAAGCCGGAGGGAGGGGACAAGAATATGCCTAAACTCAAAGTTTCTGCTCAAGAGGGACGGGCTCTAGTTCTGGCCCTCATTGTTCTAGGTGTTGGCAGCTTGCTCCTCGCCACCTTCTTGGCCTATATCAGCACCAACCTCCTCGCCTCCCGCGGCATCGAAGAGCGCATGAAGGAACAGTATGCATCAGATGCCGGGGTAGAGTATGCAATCGGGCAATTGCTCCACAACCCCAGTTTCTTCTCGAGCGTGATCACCATCGGAGTTACGACTGTCATAACCGTGCCAACCCCAGTAAATAACATCGCGCCCATCAGCATAACAGTAACCAACAGTGGAATAGGATTCCGTGCAGGAGGCGCTTCTGTTGACTATGTCATGTGGTCCAATAGTGCCACTTGCGAGGAGGGCATCTATGTCCCCGCCGATGGCGTGACGTTTGAAGGCAATATTCATACAAATAGCGATATAAAAATCGCTGCAAACATCGCTGAGATGACTGGAACACTGGAGTATGTTACCGATTACGAAGTTCCACAGAATATGCAATTTCATCCACCTGAAGGAAACCCGAAGCAAGTCCCCATTTCGACGACGCCCCCAATAACACTCAGTATCGCCCACTACCGGCCAGGCGGAGGTGTCGCCACGCTTGCTGAGAACGAGGGAAAGTACTATCACATCCAATCATGCGGCGGTGATTGCTATGATGAGTTTGGTGTCCAGAAGGTTGGTGAAATGAGAGTCATTCCCACAGGTCTCTACTATGTAGAGAGTGGAGATGTCTACCTCGAGAGTAGAAACCTCACGGGAACGGTGACTATCGTAGCTGAGGAAGGCAAAATAGAGGTGGGTGGCAGGGATGCATATCTCTCCTCATATTGCGGCGACAATGTTTTGCTCTTCTCAAATAAGCAAAATGCAGGGTGCACAGAGAACGTCGTCAAATTCTGGGGTAGAGATGCTACTTGGCACGGGATCATCTACGGCCTCGGAGGTCACGTCTGGGCAGAGGGCGCGCACAAAGGTGTTTTCTCAATGTTTGGCAACACGATCCGTGCCGAAGGCGCGGGCTCCGAAATGGGCTTGTCGCCTAGTGGTTATAACCCGCCTTGTGCTGTCTTCCATATCACCTCTGTAGCGGATGAAACAAGGACCGAAGCCAGGGTTCTTCTCTGTAGCGGCGTGGCGTATGTTGTATCTTGGGAGATAAAGGTGCTCCCTCTTTCTTAGCCCTGAGTCCTCCCTGGTAAACAGGGGCATGTGACAATAATGCAAAAATATGCTAGAATGATGAAAAACCGATAGGCTTCCCACGGGAGGGACCGATGCCACCAAGATTCCTTGACCTCAACATCCTGCCGGAACAATATAGGCCGCGCAGGCTTCCCCGGAGGGCGGTCATCCTGTGGGCGGTGGTGGCTGGCTTCGCCCTTTTCCTTCTTCCCTTTTACATCCTCTTCGCCAGCGTGCGCGGCGACGTCGCCCGCCTGGAGGCCGACCTCCGCAGGGCTCAGGATGAGCTCCAGGCGTTAGGCACCCCAGTGCCTGAGATCGTGGAGCTCACTGACACCTTAAGCCAGACCGTGGCCATGGCGAGCAGGGTTGAGGAGGCCTATTCCACCATCCTGGCCAGCCGCATAGACTGGTCGGACGTCATGGCCGCCATCAACAGCTATGACCCCGCCCAGATCAGCCTCACCTCCATCGAGCAGGCCGATAGCCGGATCACCCTCAAAGGCAAGGGCGTTGACGACTCCGTCGTATACGCCTATGCTGACACCCTGAAGGCATCCGGGCTCTTCTCCCGTGTAGACCTCCAGTTCGTGGGGAAGGCCGAGACCCCCTTCGCCACGCCGACGGGCACGGGAACGCCCACGATGACGCCTACGGCGACACCCACAGGCACGGTGACGTTCACGCCTACCCCGACGATCACGCCCACGGCCACCCTCACCCCCACCCTCACGCCTACGCCCTCCCCCACCTTTACCCCCACCCCGGACCCGCGCGATGAATACGAGCCGGACGACTTCCGCGCCCAACCCATCGCCCTGGGAGAGCTCCAATCGCACAACTTCTACCCTCTCCACGACATAGACCGGGTCTGGTTCCTAGCAAAGAAGTGGCGTCGCTACCAGGTCTCCACCTCAGGATTGGCCTCAGGGGTGGACACCAGCTTGATCGTAAGTGGGGCTGGAGGCACCTATAGCAACGACGACCGCGCGCCCGGCGACCTGAGCTCCCTGGTGGAGTTCCAGGCCCCCGGCTACGACGCTCAGGTCTACGTCCTGGTGGCCAACCGGGGACAATATGGCCCAGACCAGTGGTATGGCATCGCCGTTCAGGAGATTGTGGCCACCCCCACGCCACCGACGCCGACGCTTACCCCGACCCCTGAACTCCGCGACCAGTATGAGCCCGACGACCTCGTTCCCAAGCCCATCTCCGCGGGGGAGACGCAAACTCACAACTTCTACCCGGAGGGCGATGTGGACAGGGTGCAGTTCACGGTCAAGAGGGACCGCTGGTATGAGGTCTCCACCTCCAACCTGGCCCTCGGCGTGGACACGAAGATCCAGGTGGCTGTATATGGGGTCTGCCCAGGCGGCTGCACCAATGACGACGTCGCCCCTGGCTTCCGCGCCTCGCGGGTCCTCTTCCAGGCCCTTGCCGATGGCCTGGCGGTGGTGAGCATCGTCAACCTCGACCGCTACGGCCCGGATAAGACGTATCAGGTCAGCGTGGTGGAGCTAGAGCCCACCCCCACCCCGGTGCCGACCAACACTCCCACCCCAACAAGCACCCCTGTCCCGACGGGGACGCTCACCCCTACCCCCCACCCTGGCGATGTCTATGAGCCCGACGACGCCACTCCCAAACCCATCGGCGTAGCGGAGACACAGTCGCATAGCCTCTATCCCGGAGGCGACG
>Ga0315314_1001832_pt1 | contig 18246 bp, 19 predicted proteins | sample TDP9_MG_FD_203631 | JGI IMG/M metagenome (GOLD analysis project Ga0315314, IMG submission 203631) | Freshwater sediment microbial communities from Lake Towuti, South Sulawesi, Indonesia - TDP9 | ecosystem: Environmental > Aquatic > Freshwater > Lake > Sediment | place: Indonesia: South Sulawesi...
TCTGGATACGCTGCCCATAAAACATGAAAACCACAAGGAAAAGGATCCAAACTAACTGCAAAATCCACCCGAGGAAGTTATCCTGCCCGGGAAACAGTTGCGATATCTGCGGAAGCATCGGCTCTCCCCCTCTTTGAAAGTCTGCTCACCGTCGGTAATAAATTTTGAGGATTTCCCCTCCATAATCGCGCAGGGTCGTTGGGGCTGCCAGCTTTCCCGGCTTCGCGTGGCCTCAACCTCGGAGATATTGAAGAGCGGTTGGAGAAATTTAAGGATTTCTGCAGAGTCGATGTTAACCTTGATGAGAGAACGGTGGAAGGCTATTATTATTCAGCTCGGAAATTTTTGGGCTGGGTGCAAATGCGAGGATATGAATCAGTTAACACTGATGTTGTTAGGGAGTATTTGCAACTATATCTCGAAAAAAGCAAATGCACACGAGCTAATCAGATCAAGGCGTTCAGGCGATTCTTCCGAGATTATCTTGGTATGCCCGACATTGTTGCCTCGTTTAAGTTGCCGAGAATTAGGCGAGGTGAAATAGGTCGGTATATGGAGCTTCCCTTCACCAAAGTTGACCTACAACATGTCTATCGCGAGTTGGAACACACAAAGTATGCGTTGAGGAATCAAGCCCTATTCTTGCTGTATGCAACCTCTGGATTAAGGCTTAAAGAAGCGTTGCAGTTAACGCCTAATCACATCAATCGAGACCTCAGAAGTATAATTCTTTGCTTGGAGAGAGGAACCAAAAAGACGGGCATAACCTTCTACAATGAAGAGGCTGAACAAGCCTTAAACGCCTATCTAAGAGAACAACCGAGCCTATTACCTAACGACAGAATCTTCAGTGTTGGCGGTAAAGGAATCAACTGGGTTCTCGTAAGGGCTTCTAAGCAATGTGGATTAAAACGTTCCATAACTCCCCAAATGCTAAGAGTGTGGTTCAGCTTTGAAATGGGCAGATTAGGCGTTCCAGATCGTTACATTGACATCTTTCAAGGGAGAGCACCTAGAAGTGTTCTTGCCGAGTTTTACACACCAAAAGGAATCCAAGAACTGAAACAAATCTACGATAAGGCTGGGCTAAAAGTGCTCAGCTAACCCCTCTTTTTTTATCTTAACTACTTTGAAAACTGCGCGCTACACGGGAAAGTATAGGGGGGGTGTCACAAATTGTGGTTTTTCAAGCTTCTTTTCTTCCAACTCGATTTTGGATCCTTGTTGCTTGAAGCAGCTTGCTTCTTTAGCAACGGCAAACGCATGTTCTATTTCTTCCCATATAGTGCCATCATCCTCTCTGTTTATAAGTTTGTTCAGAAGATTTTCCAAAGCATAATATCCACGCGCTCCTTTTAGATTTTTAAGTGCGTTGACTAGTTCTCGTATCTCTCCCACGAAACTAACTTTAAAGAATCCTAGTTTCATCCAATTTGAAAGCTTATTAAATATGTCGTTTTTGTCCAAGTTCATCCATTACACGTCCATTAGCAATAGGAACATATTAAAACTATAGGGGTGCGTTCCTCCATGTATGTGCTTGCACAATATGTTTTCTTAATGTAACTAAAGTAACGAACACCCAAGATTCCTACAAAGCGGCACGCATAAGTAGCAATTCCATATGAAGAATCTTTTGGCATAGTGGGCAAGGCACCCCCAACTCCTCTACTCCTTTTCTGATACTCCTCGTTGCCAAACCATCCGCTGCGTGGACTCCAACTACTTGGTATGCCACAGGATATGGAAGCGCAATAAAGTTGTTACACAACGGACATTGCACACGAACAAATCGCTTTCCCATCAACTCTTCGTACTGTTCCTTCAACTTAATGAACTTGGATTCTACCTCATTTTTCTCCCTTTCAAGTCGTTTAATTTCTTGATCTCTTTGGTTAATCGTCGTCTTATCTTGCTTGGACTCTCGCTTTAACTCCGCTACGTCACCTCTAGCTCTGATGTAAAGAACAGCAAGAGCCACGGCCAATGGCCCCAAAATTCCGATTATAACCTCGTAAAATTCAACCATTACCTTCGCCTTACGAAAGCTACGACATATTTGAATAGGGGGATATCAAGTATTTTAGGATTTTTAGAATATTTAGAACAGAAAAATAAAATGGGGTGTATTTAGTTTTCTTAGAACCATATATGGGGTATCCTTTCCTGACGTTCTAAAGATTCTAAATATGCAATGGTGTATCAAAATCCGTTTCGAACCAAAAGGTAACTAATTCCCGCTCGGCTTCGTATCCCTTTCTAAATATGAATATCCAGAATCCTCAAATTCTCTGATATTTTTATTAAAGAACCAGTTAAATGTATTGATGAAAGGTCTTTCAATAGAGGGTCGAAGGTGAAAGCGGTCACAATAACTGATCTTAACACGATGTTAAAAAGGCAAGATCTAATCCTTAACGTCAAATTCAAGTTGGCTCCCTCAAAGCGTGTTTTCTCCCGCATAAAAGTTGACCTATATTTTGATGAAGAGTGTATAAAGTCCTTCTATCTAGGAGTTCCTTACTACTTCGCATGCAAAGAGGAACTTCCAATTCGATCGGTTTTAAGCCTAAAGCAAGTTCGGGCTGGAAAACACACGGTTAAAGTGGAATTGGGCGGGCTCTGGCCGCTGGCTGGGCCCTCTGACTTCAAAGAAGCCACGATCGATTGGTACCCTACGGTTAGAGTACCACTAGTAAAAGTGATCCCAAGGGTCAAAAAAATTGAGGCACCAGCCATAGCCGTGGTTACAAGCGAAGTAAAAGGGCTTTACGAAGAAATGAGAAAGAGATGGAAAAGGGAATTAATCGCTCGCAGAGAGGAGTAAATATTATGTTTTTTGCCGATCGCTTGTCGAAAAGAAAAATAGTGTTTAGGAGATGTTTACCGACCTACAATTGACAAGATCTTATACGAATACCGTGTGCACACTCGCATACTGATTTCTTGAGGATTCAGTGTCTACATTGCGGTTTCCTCTTCGATTATAAACCTTCTGAGTGGTGGATTGAATGTATTGCTCTAATTCTCTGTCAATTTCCTCTTTAGAAATTTCTTCAGCACTCCTTAAGAAAATACCTTCAAAGTGTGTTGGAGCGAGGTGGGGATATCTGAGCTTAACTTCGATCAGATACAGTAGCAGCTCAGCCTTAAGAAGCGTGATATTTTTGACCCTCGTTTCTTTTCGTACCCTCAATATACAGCTTAAATTATCGCCCTTAAATTCGCCAGAGATTATCAGAAAGTAGATGCCTTCTATGCCTTCTCTTTCAAACCTATCAGAGAAACGCTTGATGTAATCAATTACAGCCCGATCGTCAGTCCCTATGTAATATCCATCCTTCCTTATTTTGCCATCAAACAACACAGCATAGTGGTCGCGCCTAGCAAGCGCAGCTCCGTCAGGAACTCTTCCGCGTGCCTTATGGCCGTACTCTTCAACCTCAAAGCCCAATATTCTAAAGGCATGCCAGAGTTTCTCCTCAAAGGCGTAGTCCGGGTCCTTTCCGACATGCCTGTATTTTGAAATGATATCCGGTTTCTCAAGGGTCAATTCCTCAAGGTCGGCTAGGATGGGAGGGATAAATAGCGGATTGTAGGGCTTGGGAGGTTTCATCTGAACACCTAAAAGCGACTTTTAACCAGCCAATCTTGAATAATTGTTTCGGCCAATTCCCCCAAACTGAGCTTTAACTTCCTCGCCTCTTCCCTTAACACCTTGAGCCCCTCCTCTCTCACGGTTATGGCAATAACCCTGCCACGCATATCATACGATATAATATCTCTCAGCCTCAGCTGACCCTCAATTATCGATCTAACCAAATCCTCGGGAGTTACCGACAGCCCTTTTGCCTTTTCTCTTAGCGTCTCTAAAGTGTGATCTTGAAGCTCCATAACAGCCACATATCGCCTTTCAATTATGGGTTTTGATTCCAGTACGCGTTTTACGCACCTCTCAATGGCCAAATCTGGATTGGCATTTGCATACTGAACTATGCTTCTTATATCCTCTGTGGTTAATCTTTCTACAGAGAAGACCTCTGCCGCCTCTATCTGCCTCTCGTCCCCCTTAATCTTAGAAAGCTCTTCGACGACCTCCACTCTGTCGATTTTACGAGCCCTAACTAATTGCTTGGCCCTCTCAGGTAGTTTTAAGGCAGCTACGAACTCTCTTATCATTTCATAGGAAACATCTGCCCTTCTTGCCACTTCTCTCCATGACTTATAAAGTCCTTTCAAATAGTTAGCGGACTCGGCAATAGTGAGAATGTCTACGTTTCTTTTTTTCCTCTTTAGATTAGAGGCTAGAATGGCGAGCGCTCTTTCTTCGGTCAGTTCAGCCATGAGCTCAGGCAGCCTATGCATAGCCCCTTGCAGTAAGCCAGTCGATTACCGCAATTCTGGCAGTCTCTTCGCGGTCTAGCGCAAGATCCTTGGAGGCTTTGTCAAGGGCACCCGAATACTTTATTGGTAAAATAAAGGTCACTTCCACCTCTTCAGGAGGCTTTTTAGCCTCTTCGATCAGCTCCATAGCTGGTGCTTCGGGGAACTCTTTTGAGGCGTTAACCACTCTGCGCTTTTCCTCTGTCGTTAGCTTTGGCATTTCCTCGACTATCTTCATTACCTTTTCTTCATCCGGCCAGCCAGCCAGCGTAGCCCTCATGGCATCCGTTTTGGTTATTTTTTTCTCATCAACCATCTTTCTCAGCGGTTCAGGGACTATGCGGTGACGGAGGTAGTAACTTGCCTCGCTCTCCTTAATGCCCAACTCTTCTGCCACGGCTTTGACCGTGCCATATTTACTGTACAGGTAATCGCACGCATCGACCTTGTCAGCATAGGACAGGTCTCTTCTGAAAATGTTCTCGCTCATAGAGTACATCTTGGCCTCGGCCATATCAATGGGTTTTATAACCAGAGCTGGCACCTCTTTCCAACCCAATTCCTGAACGGCTAGAAAACGACGTTGCCCCACAACTAATTCGTACTTCTCATCTTTAGGAAAGACTACAATTGGTTGTAAAAGGCCTCTGCGTCTAATACTTTCCATCAGTTCATCAAGACCTTCTCTGGCCTTCCTTGTTCTCACATTTCCCTCGCCAATGTAAATCTTTTCAACTGGTATATTTTCAAGTGGCATCTTAATCGGTTATTAAATCTCTTATATAATGATTATAAGGTTTTCCTCGTCTAAGGTATCTACGTCAACACGGTTTAGTCGTGGAGATCGAAATGGACATAAGTCTTAGTATGTAAAGAAATTGGTGACATGCATCATGTTACATTAAACATCGCTTTTGGCAGGTGAACAGCCTCTTAGACAGCACACGTGCTTCACATTTTTTGAGAGTCAAGACTTTTGAGGGGTTTGATGTTAAAAATGACATGAACTCACTAAGATGCAATATTTTCCCTCTACCTAGATAGATAGCAGCCCCTTTATTTCTCATGGCTTTTTCAGCCTCCACTATTTTTGAAAACAAGCGTGGTTGAAGCCCAGCTAGTCTAGAATAGTAGGTAAGGCTCGTCACATAAGGACAGTAGTAACAATTTCCACTATGATAATACTTCTCATAGCATGGATTTAAACGAAGGCCGTGAGCTTCTACGTAATCATGTACCATATCTTCAGTCCACTTAAGCATAGGATGAAGAACGTAAGATCGTATACTATAATTAAAGTGGTACATGCCTCTAATGCTATATATCTTCTTTCTAAACGAACTTTCATACATGCTAGTTCCCACTAAGTGAAGAACTTCTCCATCAAAGGATTCACTAAACAGTCGCAGCGGTATTGACTTGAATTCCCGCATACACCATCTAACCCTTCTGTGGGGAAACCCCCACCTCTTCACAAGCTCCCAAAAGTCTACATCCCCTCTCTTAACCACGAGTAACTCCACTCCCCACTCGTCGCATATCTCTTGAACAAAATCGTCGCATTCGGGAAGGGTTATTGTCGTGTCCACGTAAACTGCTTTGGCCTTTCCCAACGCCCTTAAAACTAGATGCAATAAAACTAGTGAATATCTGCCCCCGCTAAAATCGACGATCGTCTCGACTTCGTTATTCGCATACTTTTTGATTACATTTATAGTTTCATTTACGCTCATTAGTGAACACCTTCTCACTAACTATATGGCGGTTAACCCAATCCACGATATGCTTTATGCCACACTCGCACTCCACTACGGTTACGTTCCTGTTTTTTCTGCTGGTTTCGATTTTTGCCCTTACTTCATTTGGGCTCAGCTTCATAAGTTCTTTAAATGGCGTTCCTAACAGAAGCTCTAAGTCGCTATTGTTATCTGCTAATTTTAAAAGATCAACAAGCCTTTCAACCTCCTTAACGTTTAGCCTCTCTCTAATAGCCTTGCCTGTAACAGGCCCTTGCATGCCTTCGGGTAATTCCGCTATCTTAACAGCCGACATAAGAGGTATTTGTTCGGTCAACAAGGCATTTTGAAGCCCCTCGCTTGTATTTTCCGCCAACTTTAACCTATAAAAGACCCAAGTTCGACTTTTATCGAGCTCCTGAGCAACTTTATCTAGGCTCCAACCCATGTCGACTAGCTTCTTTATTCCATGCGCCTCTTCTATGGGGTTCAGGTCACGTCTCATTAAATTGGTCTTGAGGGCAAGTAGGCTGGCCTCCCCATCATCAATGTTCAAAATCATTGCTTTAATAGCGGTCATCCTGAGCCTCTCAACAGCTCTTAACCTACATTCACCAGCTATAAGGTCATACTTTCCATCAAGCCTCTTCCTTACTATAATAGGATTCCAAAGACCGTCCCTTTGGATGCTACCTTGCAACTCTTTAATATGTTCTAAGTCGAAAGTCTTTCTGGGATTGAAATGCCCTTTAACTACAAGATCGACTGGTATCTCCCTTATAGTCCCGATCACTAAACCACGCCCATAGGATGCTCCTTATTCTATCGTTTTCAAATTTTATGTTTATGCAACGAGCAGTTCTGGTATGCATATGTTTTTCTGGAACTACCTATAAGGTTACCCCTTCTTGATGTATTAAAGATCCTAAATGTTTTAACATCATTTTCTAACCCCTATTTTGCCCATCTGAGGGACATCATACAAGAAACCCTCTACTCTAAGTTTTTCTATAACTTGGGTAGGCTGTAAGCCTAAGGTTGTAATGTGTTTGCTCAACTTTAACGCGTCAATGACGCTGTTTCTCCGGTTTTCTAGGATCCACTGCTTAATGTTTTCAATTTTTTCTAGAGCGCTGGGTTGTTCTTCCTTTGATGATTCCGATGTGGCGAGAAGGTGTTTTGCGAGTTTTTTGCCTTTTGACTTTAGGTAGTATCCGGGGCGTCGGCTTCCGATTAATCCGTGCTTTTTTAGTTTGGGGATGTGGTAGTCAAGGGCTTTCTTTTCGATTTCAAGGTAGCTTGCTAGGGCGTCCCGTTGCACGTAGCCTTCCTGCGCCAATATTTTCACGATTTCCTGTCCGACGGACCCTATGTCCGTTGATATTTCCTGTTTTTCCTTTTCTGGAAGCGTTGTCGTTCGCCGCGTTAGCGTGACTTGCCTGTCTAACTCGTTTAATTGGAGGACTTCATCGAACCACCCACAGGCCTCATCTACGTTTTCTGGGGTTACTATGACTTTTTTATGGGTTTCATCTACGTTATACGCTAATGTAGCCCATGCGGCTGAAAGCTTTGCCAGTTTGTATTCTACGTCGCTGGAGACGATGGGAATCTCTTTGTCCTCATATTTGACATAGAATTTTTTGGACCATTCCTTGATCCGCTTCACTGATTCCGATATATACTCTATGTCACTGCTTTTTCTGCTCCATGCCCAAAGAACGCTTGTCCCTAACAATTGCGATATTTCTGCTTTTTCTTCCCCACTTACGATAGGCCGGTTTACGATTTCTTTGATGGGCACTATGTCAACGGGGAGATATATGTCGCACCTTGCTATGTCCGGCGGTTGATAGGCTTCTTTTACGGCTTGAATCTTGTACAGGTACTCGTCGAAGCTTTCGCCTTCCTCGGGGTTTCGGATCATGACGAGGCGGGTGCGCATCCAAGCGTCTCCACGGGCTGCCTTGCGAACCTTTACTAAGCCGTCGCTTCTGGATTCTCGGAACTCGATCCAGCCCTCGCCCTCCATCTTGTTAGAACCGTCAATTATAACCAACCCTCGATCTCCAAATACAAGTTCACCCCAAAGCAGGATCCAACCGGCTGACGTTTGGACGGTGGTGAAAAGTAGGCCTGTACGACCCGCTGTTTCCATGGTCACGTATATTCCTTGTTCGCATAGCTTTCTAACGCCCTTCACGGATTCGCTTTTCGCGGTGCGCGTAGGCCCGTAAAGTTCGGTGGTTAACCATCCTGGAATCATTTTGCCAGCGTAGTTGATGTATAGGGGTGAATGATAGGTCAACAATGTGGCTAAAACGGCGTTCTCTCGCTGTACTAAACCAAGGGCATTTGCAACTTTTTTGGCGAGTTCTTTGGGGTTCTGCCCCCGCATCTTCTCTAATATTAGCTTTTCCTTTTCTAGGTCAAAGGTTTCAGTTGCCTCTTGAACCGGTGTGACCTCGCTCGCTACAAAGGCGAGCTGACCCGTCCTGTATAAGCTACTTACGGTCCCAACACACGTCATTTTGGATCCAGAAACCGGAGGGGTTCGAGCCACATACATCTTCACCATACGCGGTGCAGCAGCTTTCTCGTCAACTTTTAACTCTTCGACAGCGTCGAGGGCGTAGCATTCCGTGATAGTGCCCCAAGAAGCCTTCACGCTTAAGGGCTCCCTCAACTTTTTATCCTTAATTCGTTGGTTAAGGCATGATAAATGCGGGTCCTTTTCTCGTTCCCTTAACTTTCGTTGAATCAGAAAACGCGTTGCACGCGCCTTTTGGGTGGCCTCAGTTGCACCGATGAGCAGAAGCTGCTCTTTTGACCAGAGCCCATCCCTTAACGGCTCACTTTTGTAGGGACACGTGCCACAAAGAGCTTCCTTCCCCTCTTCAACTTGACACGTTATTTCCACATAAATTGGAATTTTGTAACTTGGTCCTACACCACTGATCAAAGCGTTGGCTCGACAGCGTTTACCAAGCACTTTAGCCGTTACCTCACTGAGTTTGATTTCTGTTGTTATCAAGGAGCAATTGTCGGGATCGCAAAAAACTTCGGGTGGCAGTTTACCAGTCATTCGAAAATCTTTCTGCATGTCCGGCCACACCCCCTCCCGCATTTGGTCGCAGCGAATAAGCAAAACCTCCCCCTCTTTACGTGGAGACTCAATTTTCCGTCGTATCCGACTGATCTCCTCCCTTGTTTTTCGTTCATTAAAATCTCTGCACGACCTAAATAAATTCACGATCTCATTGTCCGTCCATCCGGCCAAAATGGCGAGACTGGTAATCTGGGTTCTTCCTAACCAGTGGAGCTCCTTAGTTTCTTGAATAGCCTTTAATGCAACCTTAATGCACGGGCGCCTCGTCCATTCTTCCTCAAGAATAGGCATTTCCGCAGGTTCTGTAGGAGGGCGCATTTTTCGTTCGTGTTCCTCAACGATTTTTAATAGAAACTCGGTTGCTTTCTTGGACGTGGCGAGACTTTCCACATCCCACCTGATGGGCTGAGGCTCTTTAGCCATCTCTAAAACTTCATCTATAGACAAAGATGAAGCACCGATCGGAAGTGGAACACAGTACAGGTTGGGCGGCAAAGGATGCTGAGTGTTTTCGAGGCGGAACAGTCGCCTGTGGGAGTAGGGACTGCTACAAATAGCGTCACGCAGGTCTTCGGGGAGCCTCTCCTTAATCTTTTCAGCCAATTCATGATAGATGACATTCAGATCTGTTCGCAGATAGTTTTCAAGTTCAGCCTTGTAAAGGAAGGTAACAATCGGGACCCTCGTGTGGAAGCCTCTGCGCCCAGAGAAGCTTATCCAGATGTTTTGAGGTGTAACACCGAAATCAAGAAGGATCTTAACGATCTCCCTTACTGCCTCCCAGCTTAACTCCAAATTGGGCACACGCTCAACCTTTCCGTCTCCACGATCCCTTAAGCTCTCCGCTTCTATATCCATGCAGAAATCGCCAAACATTGCGGAATCATCGGCTGGGTTGCCATCCTCATTAAACTTGTTGAAGACATAGATGTCAACATAGATGGCTCGACCCTCATGAGCCTTACAGAAATCAATGAGCCCCTCTTTGGTTGAAATCCACCTACGAATAACTGGTTGATTCAGCATTTCGGGTGTGTCAGCTGATACTTCACGCTTCCATCCAAGGGGAACCCGAACATGGCATTGCCACAATCGTTCTAAATCATCGTCCTTCACTGTCTTGTTTCCTTCCTTTCAAGCGACTCTAGCACTGTAACGAAGAACGTTATTTTTGCGGTTCGAGGATGTTCTAGCACCCTGCCAACTAGCCTTACCATATCACCCGGGTTTACCTCTGGATCAGCACCGAGGTAATAGACGGTTCTCTGACGCGTTGTCACATGTTTCGGATCAGATGAGTCGAGTGGTTGAAGCACATATAGCGGCGTGATAATTTTCCCACTTTGTATCCTAATCGCAATTTTTGGCTTATGTGGAGGGTAAAACATCCCAGCGCAGCGCCCATTGATCTCCACAAATCTTTGAACATATCTATGGAGAATTCTCTCTGCTTTCGCTTGTTTTACATCGCAAAACGAGAGGAGTAAGTTGGGTTGACGGAGATCATCCCTTAGAACTGATAAGGATACCAAAGTCTCTTGAGCAAACCTGCATTTTCCACATACATCTCCCACATATTTAACGCAGCGGGCTACAAGTGTGTATGGCACCTGTGATGATGACTTACCCATCCCACAAAATTGCGCGTCGACTTTAACGTATTTGTTGATTAAACCAGCATGTAATTCATCTAATCTGACTTGTTTCACTAGCTTTAAATTCGGGTCAAAGCCCAAACAATGTTGTAATGGTGTGATTCTCCCTAAACATGAAAGATCTCGACAAACGAGCCAATCGCGCTTAACCCTTGCGCATGAAACGGGCAAGTGCCTATGCAACCGTATGTTCACGACCATGTGCTCTATCATTCTTATTGTTTCTTCAGGACAACCCTTGACGACATCAAAAAGCTTTTTTCGACCGTCCACTCCAAGAAAAGTGAAGCTGTAGGCCAGAAGCTTTGCCTCTTCGTATTTGAGAGGGCGCCCAAGCCTCGCCTTTACCGCAATGGATCGGATTGCAGAACATTTAAAGAGTTTATCTGGATCCTCGGGTATGTTATAATTAGGTGTTTCTTCGCTCATTTCCTATCACTCCTTTACTATCCAGCGGAAAAGAATGTGACCTTATCCCCCACAATCACGGGCTCGCCCTGTTCGTTCACGCTTTTATGAGCGTAGCCGTGTTTGACGAGGAAACGGAGAAATGCGTAGTTGGGGCTTTCCACAGCCCATTTGCCTTGAATACCTAAGTCTTTTAAGCAGATTTCAATGAGTGCTTTTCCATAGCCCTTCCGCTGTAACTTCTCCACGGTAGAAATCTGTCTCAGCGCCATCCGTTTGCCCCGTTTAGCCGCTTGTTTCACCATGCTATTCCCTTGCCCAACGTAATTCCATAGGGCATAGCCAATGACCTCAGCCTCCTTTGTGGTGACAATTAGGCCGTAAGTGATGAAATATTTCCTTAAACTACTCGCGGATTGCATCCTGAAAAACAGGTTATGCTTCTTTGCCCTGCTGATCAGATCAACGATAAGCTGGCGTTCATAAAGCGATTCAGCTCTGAAAACACCGAACATGGCGCCTCTCCAAACCCAATTTTGAACACGTTCAATTTTTGGACGCAGAGAAACGTGGCTCTTCAAATGTTTACGCAACGCATCTTTATCGTACGGCAAAAGAAAGCGGCGGTAGCACTGAGGACAACTTGCAAATTCTTCTTGCATTATTCTAACCCTCCTCTGGATTTTCTTGGGCAAGCGTAAGGAGTACAGAGGCTAGGCGCATCTCGGTTAAAAAGGCAATTAGCGTACCCTTTGTTATCTAAAATTAGATGCGGGCATTGAGGATCAAGTTGCTCTGGATACGCCGGCTGCACCTCGTTTCTCGGGATGACGTAGGTTATATTTCCGTTCCACTCAAATTGAGTCTTTAATCGAGGCTCCCTTAATGGATTTCTCACGTCATGCACAAAAATCTCTCCAGTGGACTTAATGTGGAAAAAAATTCTAAACGGAATAAATTGGGACACTTTGAAGTAAAAGTCGTAGTCAGCTTTGTTAACGACAAAATAATGTTGACTCTTAGTTTTGATATCTACAACATAAACCTGGCTACCCTTCTTTATCAAGCCGTCAAATTTGAAGAAATGAGCTCTCCGGAAAGCGTCTTTAAGCGATTGATCGAAAACAGTGTCACTTAACTCCTTCGGAAACCTGAAGCGAAGGACTTCCCACCCGTCAGAAATATGAAAGTCAAAAACAAAGTCTTCGCCACGTTCCCCTTTAACCTTTTCTGCCCGAAAGTCTTTTTGTGAGTGTGAATTAATGACGTCCGCTTTTTCGCAAAGCTTTTTATTACGTAAGCGCCCATTTTTTAGATGGGTCCGCTTGCGGTTATCGCTATTCATCTGTGATTACCCCAATCGCGGTGTTTGGCGTTGGCCCCAAGCGGGCCCCCTTCACGCCATCTTTTTAAAGGGATATCCGTGCCTTAAAAAGGTTGCTTCTTGCTAAGCAAAATAATAAAAAATGCTTATATATTACCTAAGTTAATTCTTGTGTGGTGATAAGAGATGACAAGGAGAGATTCTAAAGGGTCTTCTCCAGGCGAATTAAAAATCTTGGAGGCGTTGCAGTATGGCGAACGCGAAAACCCGATTTATAAATCTTTCACTGAGTTAAGGGATGAAACGAGGCTTTCAAACCCCGTTCTATCAGATTATCTCAAACGCTTACAAAAACTTGGTCGCATAAAAAGGGATATTGATAGCAGAAAATACTTCATACAGGTGGCGGGAAAAGGAGCGTTAGAAAGAGACTGGTTGCATAAAACATTAAACAAGATTTGCGACGAGTTGGAGCGGGCAACAACCACAGAAGAAATGCTCGAAGCGGAACCTGAACAGGTCAAAAATGAGCTTGAACTGTTTCTCGCTGATCTTTATCAATCGCTTGACCGCTATAGAAGAGAGAGTGAGGAGTTTCATAACATGCGCTTAGGTGGCATGAAGCCTGATCGCTCTAAATCGTTCATCGACGCAACAATAAACCTTGACCTTGTTCTACGTTCGTATGCCAATTTTATGATATTCCTCTACGAGCATCGTGACTCAGCATGGCTTGAAATTAGCAACATCCTCAAAGAGAGATATCACTTTACAAAACACGATGAGATACTCGGCGCCTTAGGAGAAAAACATAAGGAAACAATTTGTGTCCCACGAATCATAGGCCAAGTTCGAAAAGTTCCAACAGAAGAAAGCGTAACAATACACATAAACAGGAAAACAGGCAAGCCCGAATACTACAAGATAGAAGACAAAAAAACGGGAGAAACTCGGTACTTTAGATTGATCCCTGAAAAAGAAAGGCATGCTTCTTGAAATGAGGCACAATAAGATGCTTAAGGAACGGAGGTTTAAATGAACAGAGTTTACAAATTCATTCACCAAATAGATCGAACTTATAGAGGTCTAGGCCTGCCGGTGCTCTACGGAGTTTTAAGCATCATGGCTAACAAAAGCGTGTTTTTCGTAACGGGGCGAGGAAAAGGCAAGACGAGAACCATCAAGCTCATTCCCCAGGTAGCCGATGAGATCATTCAAAACTGGGACACATTTACACTCGGGGGTTTAGCTGAAAGGGTGGGGGTTGTGGCTAATCAGCATCTTATATGGAAAGTTGAAGAGTTTAGCACGTTGAGTAGGTATCATCGTGAAATCTTTCTAACAGTATGCAGCAAAATAATAAGTGAAGGCACCTATATCCACATCACCAAACAAATGATGATCGATATCGAAGACTGCAAACTCACGCTTCTCATAGCCATTCAACCACAAACATACGCAAATTTGTGCCGACAATACGAGCAGTGGGACGCTATGAGTTATGACAGATTCACCAAGTTTCTGCTTCTGAATCCACTGCGGGTCGACACGAAGGATGTTGCCTTAGACCCCGAACTGCCGAAACACATCGTTTCAATAAATGATGTCAAGCTTGGAGAAGACGCGAATTTAACCCCGGTCACAGCCATGTATGGGGGTCAAGTGAGTGCGGGGAGGGCGTACATATACGCGAGAGATTACGTCAAGGCTCTAGCCGCATTTCTTGACGAGGAGACGGTGAAACCGAAACATGTGAAACTCTTTCGTAAACTCTTCTACCCATATCTGATTTCGTTCTCTAAGGTGCAATACAGAAAAGACTTAGACTCATCAATCATCGTTTCAGGCGGAACAATGAGCCTTCTAACCGAAATAGGCACAAATCTCGGAGGCTCTCGCAAGGACGCACTCGCCAAGAAACTATTAGTCACTGAACGCGAGATTGAGGTCGTGTCAAACAAACTGTTAGAGAGGAAGATGATATCGAAAGAAACATATCGGAGTCAACCAAAAAAGAGAACCACCTATCATCTGGCGCCGTTCCTCAAGAGGCACTTCAGATGGTACAACAAGGTGATTAAAAGCTAAGCTTTTCCCGCTCAACTTCGCTAACTTAAAAACTTTTAAACATTTGGGATTTTAGTCAAGACCAGCAAGACCACGCATGCAATCGTGAAATACTACTTACAGAAATTGTTAAAAAGCTTCAAGAACTTAAGCTTCTTATCTAGGAGACAGCGTGCTGAGGATATGTTATGGTCTCTGATGCCATCTTAGGTGCAATAGTTGGTGGTGTACTAACGGCTTTTGGCTCATTACTCGCTTATTATTATCGAGAAGTAAAGACCCGGAAAAATCTTCTTGGGGCATTACTAATAGAAATCCAGCATAATAATCTTGTAGTCAAAAGAGAGCTGGATGGCAAGCTACCGCGTTGGTTGAAGCACGCCTATGGTACTCTATCTTACACTAGTGCAAAAGATAAAGGAGCCATATCTGATTTGCCACGGGATCTTCGTGAGAAAGTGTTAGATGTTTATGATATTATTTTTGCGTTACATCATGATCCTAGTATAAGCAAGCATGAACGAGCTGATATAATACTTCCTGAACTATCTAAGAGATTAGATGATTTGTCCAGAGCGCTCCAAAAACATTTAGGTAACACAGCCATCCAACTTGGCGTAATATATCTTTGTGTCTAGTTCACAGAGTTCACATGTGAATGATGTGAATCAAATTTAAATTAAAAGTTCACGATTCTCCTATTGTTCGGGCGTAATAATTTTCGATGGGTCGAATGAGGTAATACTTAACTTCCCTTCCTACCCTTTTTGATTCTAAGTATCCCAGTCGTTCCATCCTGTTCAATAGTTTAGAAACCCACTCCCGGCTATATCTTAACCTTTGTGCAAGTTCCGTCGCTGAGGCGCCGTGAAACTCATGGATCTTCTCTAAGATCTTCTGCTGTGTTACGTTTAACTTGTCAACTAAATCTCGGCCTCTTTGGTAATCGAACTCTCTCAGGCCATTATTGACATTCGAAACGTCAATTCTCGCTGACTCTCTCTCATAGGCGTCTTGCAATGCCACATCAGCGATCAAAATTACGTATCGTGGAATACCCCTTGAATATGTGTGTATAAGATTGATTGCATCCGGCGTCATAATCTCATCGAGTGTTAAGCTGGGGTTTACTGCCTGCACTCTACTTTCAAGTAGTTGCCTTGTGTGTTCCAGTTTAAAGGGCGATAATGCTACCCGATTTGTGGGTGGAATGCGGTTAGGTATCTCTGGACATCTAGAAGTTAAATCTGATATCGTCTCTGGATCTCCAGCTAGCGCCAACATCCAAGGATTCCTCTGAAATAGTGTGCTCAATATCTCTAACGTGCTCACAGTCGTTTCACTGGCCATCCTGCCTGCTTCATCTATAGCGACGATAACCGCACGGAACTTCCGTTCGAGCAATGATGATATGTCGATAAGCAATGGGACGAGGAGATTCGAATCCAAAGGACGCCGCTCAATTACCTTCGACGGAAGAACATCAATTCCGAATAAAACTATGGAAGTCAGTTTTAGAATAAATCGCGAAACGGAAGACTTATCCTCTGTGACTACTAGATTTTCAATAATACCTTCAATATCCTTTAAAGCCTTAGCTTCTCCATCTCCCCTTGAAACTAATAAACGTACCTTATCAGCAAGCGTGATATCTATTAAGTCAATGATTTTCCTTCCAAGTATTAGTAAAAGTTGCTCTCTATCTGTTTCAGATAGAATTGGTAAGTCGATAAAAGCTATTTCCTTGCATGTCCTAGCAATTGATTTAAAATAATGCACCAACGTTGTCTTCCCTGATCCTTCGGTTCCGAGCATAGCGATATTATTTAAAAAACCCTTTGCAGCAGCTTTGATAAAAATTTGTAAGCGATCAGTTTCCCTTTTTCGATTTACAAGTTGATTCATTTGATCTGAAGACAAGGGGCGGTCAATGAAGGGGGAAAATGGCATTTTTTCCTGTAAACTTTCTGTTTTCATTTTAATTCACACGATTTACATGTAAATATTGTAAATCAAATATTTATTTTTTTATTCACAATTTTTTGGTTGACTCATGGAGCGTACGTCTAAGAAATAAAGGAAAAACGATTTAGAATCTTTAGAATCTTTAGAACGAAAAAAGAAAGGGGGTATGTATATGGTTTTCTGGGAACCATATATAGGGGATATCTTTCTGGCGTTCTAAATATTCTAAAAATCCTAAAATTGATTCGGGATTTTGACATATTTGGATCGTATATGGAACCCCGGGTAGTCCTCTGCGACGTACATGACGTGTGTACTCTGCAAAATAACAATCATAAGGAAAATAACAGGCGGAACTTAACCGACTTAATTACTTAAGGAGGTCCCTAGTAAAGGGTTGCTGTACCGCGTAGAGGTCCCCATACTTCCTAACAAATATAACGAACATAACAGAACTAAACGAGGATGTGTTTAGATGTTTGAAATGCTAACAGTTACAGGAGTGAACACGTTAACAGATCGCTACGGAAATGTTGCGCAACAAAAATGTAGAATAATAGAAACCCAATATCCGGAGCCTTAGAATTACTTAAATGAGAGAGGCTTACTGTTTGATTTTTTCGATGAAAGCTTTGAGCAAGCTGATCTGTTGATCTATGTCTTTGAGGTCAAGCTTTCTCGCTCGGCTAACCAGCATTCTGAAGCCTTCCAGTCTTTCGCCTCTTTCCAAGTAAACTCTAATGATATCCCTTTCCCGTTCAGTAATGATATACGTCCGCATGGTATCACCGAAAGTATTCTATTGCTTGCAACTATTTAAGTATAACTATCTTCTGTAACTATGAGGAAAGACTTAAATAGAGGTGTAACTGTATAGTTACTTAGTCCTCGGTTAAGTCCACGGGGACAGAGGCAACTTTCCAGGGCTCTCCCTTGCCACCCTGCCAGGGCCCCGACGGGAGCCGTGCGGCCTGTAAGCTGCGGGGCAGAATCGTTCCCTGGATCGGGAAAGGAGGACCAAGAGGCGGACCAGGGCGGTTTACCTACCCGGCTCCAGCGCCTATCAGAGAGGCGTGACGGGCCTTCAAGGTGATGAGGGTCGAAGGCAGGTAGGATGAGTGGCGATCCGCGCGCGCGATTATGTTTGTGGGGTTCCTTCCGAAATAGCGGAGCGAATCCTGCGTAAGAGGCGCCGTAAAAAGCGCCGACCCCAACTTTTTTCTCATAGGATGAACCTACCAAAGCGTAGGTGACGAGTTAAAAAGTAAGGGAGGTGAAAAAGAATGCCAAAAGAAGGATATGGAGCCGTAACCGTTCCAGTCAGCCTCAAAGAACAGTTAACCATCACAGCGAAGGACATCGGCCTAAGTGTTCCCAGGCTTATCGAAAGTCTCTTAGCTGGGTACAGTACGTACAGTACCAACGGCGGAAACATAGTTCAGCAGAAAAACTTAATTCAAGCTCCTTTTCCAAAAAACAACTCAAATTTCAAGTTGGGGCTGCCAGCTTTCCCGGCTTCGCGTGGCCGAAGACCACACTAACGCCGGAAACGGAGCGCAGTTTAACTTCCGAGCTTCCGGTAAGAGGCAGACATTTCCG
>Ga0315314_1001833_pt1 | contig 18245 bp, 23 predicted proteins | sample TDP9_MG_FD_203631 | JGI IMG/M metagenome (GOLD analysis project Ga0315314, IMG submission 203631) | Freshwater sediment microbial communities from Lake Towuti, South Sulawesi, Indonesia - TDP9 | ecosystem: Environmental > Aquatic > Freshwater > Lake > Sediment | place: Indonesia: South Sulawesi...
AGTGTAGCCTTGCGTCACGCTTACCTCTTAATTCGTATGCCAAGAGATGAGGTCGGGAAGGCTCATCTTCTCGTAGTTGGCCTTGGAGGGGTAGCGCTTCTCCACTGCGGTTAGATGATGGACTTGGTGAACAAGGCTTCCTACCCAAAGCGTCTCACGAACAAGTGAGACTTCGCGCGGCATGTATGGTAGCGTCAGGAGCCCCCCTCACAGTGCCAAAACGCCCTGACCTCGCCAGCGCCTTGAGGAATTCGTACTATTCCTTAGTTATTCGATCATACGAATGCTTCAACCCGTTTTCTTCAGACACCATTCCACACCGGTTCGTAGTCAAACAACAACCCCTATTTGACGATTCTTCAATGTTGTTCCAATTGTGTGTCTCATAGGTGTCACAGTCGACCAAGCCTATCCTTACCTCATTCAGAAGAAAAGGCAGTTGACAGGCTTGTTGAACTTTATAAGGAAATGAATGCATCAAAGTATGAGAATGGAAATGGGGTGGTTTCGTGTACACACAATGGCGGCAATTTGCACTTCATGAAGGGGGAACGTTATGAGAGTTCTAGTCGTCCATCCATACATTAAGATCTTCGGTGGAGGAGAGAGGGTCTGTCTTCAAATGATAAAAGCCCTAATTGAAGAGGGGAATAGTGTTAGCCTAGTATGTGAGCCCGTTGAATGCTCAGCCTTAGAAAGTTTTCTCGGCGAAAAAATCAAGGATTTGCGCTGCATAGGCATGAGAATGATGCCCCCCCATGGTTTTAAGCCCAGGATAGGGGTCTTTTCCGTTTACCAAATTATGCTGAGAAATATGCTTTGGTCGCAATGGGTAAAAGGAAAAGTCGAGAATGTAGACATCGAACTTTTGACGCAGGATGTCATGTTTTCCTGCGGCATTGGTAAGAAAAGGATAGCATATGTGCACTTTCCAGCGAATTTGGTCCATTTTGAGAAGACTGGACCCAAATCGGGCTTATTCTGGAAGATTTATTATGTACTTGTAGAAGCATACTGGAAGAGCAAAATTGACAGGGTTGATCTATTTATTTGCAATAGCGAATATACAAAGAACGCGATAAGAGAGAGGTGGGGAAAAGAAGCCATAGTAGTACATCCTCCGGTGAGTGTTGATAGATTTGAACCTGCTCCAGTAAAGGAGAACTTCGTGGTCACAATTGGGAGATTCGTTCCAGAGAAGAACTACGAAACAATTGTTGAAGTCGCAAGACTTCTGCCACACGTGAAGTTTGTGATAGTTGGTAGAAAGGAAGACGCTGCCTATTACGAGAAGATTGAACGTTCAAAACCTGCAAACCTGAAATTGCTTTCAGACCTGCCGGAAAACGAGATGATCTCACAACTGGCCAGAGCCAAAGTATACCTCCACGCTATGGTCGGAGAGCATTTTGGAATAAGTATAGTTGAAGCGATGGCGGCGGGCTGTATACCCGTCATACATGATAGTGGCGGAGCGAAAGAAGCAACTAAAGACTCGGGCTATGTCTATAATACTGTTGACGAATGTGTAGAAGCTGTCTCTCAAGCATTATCAAGCGATTTAGATCCAAAAACGTTTGTAGATAGAGCCCAAGTCTTTAATACAGAGAGATTCGAAGAGCAAATAATCGAGAAGATCACCCTAACCTCTATGAAGGGAGCGCATGCTAGCCAGTGACTAGAAAATCCACCAGCCTGCAATGTGAAAATAGCAGGGAGAGATCATCTAGAATGTCGATCAGAGGCTACGTAAACAGTTCCATAGAAAGAGGCAAGTGGATTATTGAAAATCCAGGACTTTCAACGATCATTCTCTTAGAATTCATACCAAAAAGACTGAGGCAAAAAGCATTAGTAAAAAAAATCACAAAAGCGATTAAGTATGAAAATAAGATAGTAAGAATAAACAAGATCAGATTTGTGTTAGTAGATAGAGAATCATTTGACATTGTTTCTCCTAAGTTTGAAAAAGAGATACAAGGATATGTAAGAGCTAGACAAGGGCAAATAGCAGTAGATATAGGAGCCCACATAGGGAAATACAGCTTTTCTTTGTCAAGAGAGGTTGGAAAGGAAGGTTTAGTAATATCATCTGAACCAGATACTAAGAATTATCTTTCATTGATAAGGGGCATAAGATTAAACAAATTCAATAACGTTATTCCAATAGACAAAGCATTTTGGAGCGAAAACACAGAACTGAACTTCTATAAAGGAGACAGCGGAGGTCATGGAAGCTTAAAAGCGGACTTTGGACTGGGAAAGACTAAGGTAGAAGCCATAAAATTGGATAGCTTAGTATCTGAAATGAAATTGAGAAGAGTTGATCTAATAAAAATAGATGCAGAAGGCTCCGAATACGAAATACTAGAAGGGTCAAAAGAAACTCTTCTAAAGTTCAAACCTCGGATCATATGTGAAATTGGCTACGAAAACTACGAAAAGACAATGAAGTTTCTCAAAGATTTGAGTTACAAAATAAATATTATATTGGAAGATGGCAAATCGTACTACATCCACGCAACATAGACAAAGCGTAACTGTGATTGATGTTAGTGATTATATAGGTATCTTTTTAAAGCTACAATACAAGTCGATAAGAATGGGCTAATTCCAACCTTTAGTTTTACTTCCTATGCCTGATATTGTAAACGTTTATTCCCCATATTATCGGATGAATAGACACAAGATAGGTAAGTATGATCTGACCCTTAGCCGCAAACTTGTATTCTAAAGTCTTATTAAGGTGACAAAGACAGACTTGGATTAAAAAGGCTTAGGAGGTTGTAACAATACTTCATAACACATTAAGGCGGATGCTATACTTGATGCTGTTGGCATTCTATATTGTGGTAAGAGTTTCGCTTAGATTGTTACTTGGTAAAAATAAAAGGGATATAATGCAAGACTCTTTGCCTATGCTTCAAAAGCTAAGGTCGTTGGTACATGGTACGAAATATTACCTACCGATGTGTTTCACCAATCCTTCGCTCTGTATTCTTTCTAGGAAGGGGGTAAGTCTCATGTGTTTTACTGAAGAATATCCATTTATCAATGACATGTGGAGAGAGATATGGGTATTAGATGCCTATGAGAAATATTTCAAGATAAAGAACGGCTTGATCGTGATTGATGTAGGTGCTCATATCGGTATCTTTTCTATCAAGGCTGCAAAGGAAGTTGGTAAGAATGGACTAATCATCGCTATGGAACCTCATCCTCTCACATATGCCTTACTTAAGACAAACTTAAAGCAGAATAGATGCGAAAACGTCATACCCATAAGAATGGCTGCGTCGAACTTCAAAGGTAAAGCCAAGCTCTACTTATATCACCACTCAGGCGGTCACTCTATTGCAATTAGGAGGAGCGAAGGATTTGTTGCAGTTTCAGTTGATAGGCTAGATAGCATAGTTAGAGAACTTAACCTTGGACAGGTAGACTTGATGAAGATTGATGTAGAAGGAGCAGGGTTACAAGTGCTCGAAGGAACCGAAAAGATCTTAGAAGAATTTAAACCAAAACTCTCAATTGCAGTTTATCACGTAGCAAGAGAACGAGAGGGAATAGTAGAGTTTCTTTCATCTAGAGGATACTGTTTGTTGGATGTTGACTCTTTGTATATCTATGCGTACCCTAAGCCAATCGTAAATTAGAAAATGATTCTATAGACTTTTCGAATAGGCTTCAGACATCCCCACACTAAAAACATTGACGCCAAAAAAAGATACGAAGGTAGTAATCTGACAAGTCTTCCTATAAGCCTTGATTTGACTGTTTGGTTCGTAAGTGTACGAAATGCCTCGGTGAATTCCTTTATCTTTTTTTCTTCAAGAAGCTCGAGAGATCTCCTGTAATTCTCTGCACTCATACGCATTTTTTCCTCTGGTGAAGTTAAAAGAAGCCATTTAATTTTCGATGCAATGTCTTCTGGATCCGTTGTTGAAACAAATCGTTTGTCGAGTATCTCGTATACGCCCGTCCTATTTGTAACTATAACTGGAAGTCCGTAATGCATTGCTTCGACAACGGCGATGGAAAACGCTTGAAACTTCCCGGCATGGACATATACGCCACATTTCTTATAGACTGGTGATAACTCTTCGATGAATCCTGTAAGAATAATATCCTCGCTTGCAAACTTCTGTGGATATCCGCGTCCCACGAGATATAATTTCACATCCCTGAAACGTTCATCTTTCTTCAAGATTCTGAAGGCGCTAACTAGTAGGTTTATACCTTGTTTCTCATGGTAATATCCCACTGTCAAAATATTGCTTTGCGATGCATCATATAGGGGATCTTCGTATCTTTTCTGAATAAATGGATGGACAACAAATTCTGGTATCCCAACATTCAACTGAGCAAGACGAGATACCGATATTATTCCATCAACTCTTACTAATGCGAATAACTGCGAAATGAAATAAGGCATTTCTAGACCCCTCACAACTCTCTCCTTCCAGACTAAGAAGGTCTCATCAGAATTCAGATAGATTATCTTAGTCTTTGGTCTTCTTCTTTTATATTCGACGGCTCTCGATAATGGAGATCCTCCTTCGACTAGGATTATTTCTGCTTCTCCTATCTCATCGCGCCTAAAGTTACAAAAGTCCGCGCTTACAGCCTTGGCCCACTTTTTATGGCACACATGAGGCCCTTGATAAAGAAACACAGTCTTCAAATGATCACCCCTTCTCTCTCTTTTCTCTTGAGTGCAACTAAATAAATATTCCATATCTGCTGAGTATTCATTCCCATAATTCTCAAACATCGATTCTTTATGTGTCAATGCTAACTAACCTATAAGACCATAAGGAGATGAAAATTTCTAGTTATGACTTCTGAAAACAACAATAGGACTATGACTTCGATATGGGATCTATCTCGCCATTCTCATGCAAAATGCTCAAGAACAATTTTTCTTATAGATGTATTTGACAGTTGGTGTCGACCTATCCAATAAGCGTGATCTAACTCAAGCCTTAACCAAACTTATTCTCTCTGAAGAAGCCTTATTAATGTGACAAATGTAAGTTGAAATCAAAAGGTGGAGGTTGCTATGTATAATGAGGTTTCTTGAGTTTGTCTTTAGGATCTGGTATTACTTTAGGATCGGCTATGGCACATACCTCAGTTTCTTTGTCGGTTTCTTCACTTTTGTTTCCACAACCTACTATCTGGCCGTCACAAGGTTGCCGTTCCTCCAGGGAGTTTTCACGCATTTCTACGCGTTCATTGTATTCGCGATATTGATGATTATTCCGTTGGGTGTGTTGATTGGTTGGTTCCATATGAAGCGAACCCTCGCCTATCCAACCGAAATATCCATAGGCGTTGAGGCAAACCCCTACAACTACATAGCTATACCTGGAAAAGAATTGGAGGTTTATACCCCTGGGTGGATCCTTATGCTAACGACACTGAGGAGGATTCTAGAAAAGGAAGACATGTTGTCTGCTGAAGAAAAGAGAGAGTTCGAAGAAGTAGTTAGAAAAATGGAAAAACTGTTGAAAGGAGAGGTCGTTGGCAAACCAAGACAACGACAGCTGTTAGCCATATTAGAGAAGAAAGAGAATTGACTCGACAAACAGGGGGCTTAAGCCATCCTATATAAATCTGGTTTCGCCGCAGTACTCTTTTGTTTATGTTCTAAGCCATAGTATGAGAAGAACTCATTTATTCATTCCAGCATTACCGCTGACGAACTCTGAGTCCTCTCTATTTTGAATCCAGATATATTGGTTTCCAATAGTGCTTCCTATACCTTCCCAACTTTCTCTACAGCCTCTTTTAGATGGTGTTTACGGGACAACACCTTGATAACTCTTCTACGAAAGGGACGTTCGTAGGATGGTATAACGCACTCGAAATAAGAACTAGACACAATCGCATTATCAATGAAAAGTTTTAACACACTACCGTCATAACAAGACATGACGTAGGTTTGAGGAGATGAAGATTACTGTTTTCTATCCACACCTAGAGGCACAAGGGGGTGCGGAGAAGCACGCATCTAAGGTGGTTCAACACCTCTCTAAGCAACATCAAGTTGTCGTCTATGGAGTCCTAGGGGAAAGGGGCATCGGTGCCCCAGAGTGGTGGAAGGGTCTGGCCATCAAAGAGGCGTGGAAGAGACTTAGGACACCTGTATTGAGGAAGACGGTAAACGAGCTCCTATTTATTTTTAAAACTACTGCAATTGAGAAGGACAACGACCTCTTCATTGGCTTCGGATCACAGGGAGTAACCGTGGCTGGGGGCATAGGCAAAAGGATTCAGACGATTGGCTACTTCTTCCATCCTAACTACGCCCTATACCCCCGAGACGTGGATAGAGACTCTCCGTTGATTTCTAGACTGATCTTCAGACAGCCGCCTTTCTCCTGCATTCTCAAGTCCTTTGATAGAGACAAGGTTAATAGGGTAAGGGTGTTAGCGGCCAACAGTCCAATAGTAGCGCGGATTATCCATCGTATCTATAGACGTCGTGCCCATGTGATGATGCCAGGAGTAGATGTAAGACCACTTGCAAAGGAGAAACCTGGCAAACAATACATTTTCATTCCCACAAGAGTTGTATACCATAAAAACCTCCATACGGCAATCAAAGCACTACACATCCTAAGAGAGCAACTCTCAAAGGATGTTGAACTCATCATATCAGGTGCAATTGATGATCAAGCTTATTGGAGGCAAATTCAAGCGATGATACACTCGCTGAAGCTAAACAATTGTGTAAAGCACATCGGTTTCGTCTCTGAACAACATCTCTTCTCTCTCTACAGAAACGCCGTATGCCACTGGCTAATATCTTACTCTGAGGATTTCGGGTTGACAGTCCTCGAATCCATGTCCCAAGAGACCGCGGTCATAGCCTCTAACGACGGGGGAGCTAAGTATACTGTAGTCGATAGCGAGACAGGCTACCTTGTCGACCCGAATAACGCTGACTCCTTCGCAAAGAAGACCGCCTTTCTACTCGAAAACCCCGATATATGTAGAGAGATGGGAAAGAGGGGCAGGAACCATGTCCTAAAAAATTTCACATGGGAAAAACACTTTAAGGACTGGGATGGGCTACTCGAAATCGCGACAGCCTATTAAAAGCAGTCGTAAATCCTTTCTACCACGAGATCCTAAAGCCTATGAGGATATGAGGATAGCCGTCATCTCCCGTTCCTGGTTCACAGAGATCAGGGGAGGAGCTGAACGTTACATCTATGAAGTAACGAGAGAATTGATAAGGAGAGGACAAGAGGTTACTACGGTTTCTCGACATAGATCGGATCTACCGAACAGACATATTGCAACTCGGTTGCCAGATGTACCTCTAATAACCTCAGCAACAAACTCCTTACTTTCCGCAATCTTCACAGAACTCGGTGGATATGAAGCCGTCATTGTGAACGGCTTCTGGGCAGAGCTCTCCCCCCTCCTCCTAAGAAAACCTTGGGTTGTGATTATCCATGATGTCGGACTTTTCCGCTCTCAGTGGGCCCAAGAGCACAGGTTGAAGCACTTCTTCAGAAAAGTCATCTTGGGGCAAGTCGTCAGGAGGGCTAGTAGGATTATCATTCCATCGAAACTAACCTTCAACGATATAAGACGAAATTTACGGGTTGAAGAAGGGAAGATCGAACTCATTACTGAGGGTATAAACCTAGAGAAGTTCAGGCCCTATCCTCGTAAGTCGGAAGGAATATTCAGAATCCTCCAGTCTGGACGATTCGCCCCGAACAAAGGGCAAGCTCTGCTTGTAAAAGCCTTCAAAAGGGTTCATCATCAATATCCGAACACACAGTTATGCTTAGTCGGATACCTATCTAGAAACGAACTCCCTTACTATACTCATCTTCTCAACCTCGCAACCGAGGAGAGGGATATTATCTTCAAAACAAACGTCTCCGAGGAAGAGCTGATAGAACACTATAATCAGGCCGACCTCTGCGTCTTCCCATCCATCGCTGAGGAGGGGTGGGGGCTGACAGTGTCCGAGGCCTTCGCCTGTCGCGTGCCCGTTATCTGCTCACCGATCTTTTTCGAGACAGGCGTAGCCAATGATAGAAGGGCTCTGCACTCGTTAACAGACCCAAATCAACTAGCAGATAAAATCATTTGGGCTATCGAGCACCGAGACGAGTTGGAGGGGTTGGTATCAGAGGGATACAAGTTCGTTCAAGGACTTTCATGGCGGAGGACGGTTGACAGAATAATGGAGGCCGTTGAGAGCTTAGTTAAGGATCAGAAATGTAAACCTGCAAAAACCCACCAAGGCTCTTCTTGAAGTTTAGTAACACAACATTCAAAAAGCTCGATGAGGGAGATAAAAGATTCGACGGATAGGGGAAGGCGAGGGTATCTCTCAAGGGTGAATCTGTAAACTCTATTCTGGATGCTTTAAGCCTGCAATTATGATCACATGCGAAGACAGTCGACTTGGAAGGGATTTGAAGAAGGATTGATAAATCTTTCCGATTCTTCTTCTTGAAGGCTCTTCAATATACTCCACATGTCTTACTTCAAAACCATATTTGTCTAACAAATTTCTCATACTTATATCGTTTTGAAAATTAGTATATGTGAAGTCGAGGCGCCCAAAGACATACTTAAGGAAGTTCTTCAAACTATGTGCATTTGTAGCAGACAATATCAGCGTGCCATCTGGTTGAAGATGTCTCCTCATATTATCGAAAAACGTATCGAAATTTGTGAGATAAGTCAACACTTGGCCTACATTAATGACCTCAAAAGTCTTCCCTAGGTTTAACCTCTCGTTTACATCTGACTCTAAAACTTCATACCCTCTTTTCTTGAGTTTGACAACCTCTTCTTTTTGTGTGTCGATACCAACGACTTTTCTGGCCACTTTACATATCCTTCCATGAACCCAAAAATCTTCCATTTTTTGATATCCTAGGCCGACACAGCCTACATCTAAAACCTCTTTTCCTCTTACATACTTCTCTATGACCTCGAACCTGCTTTTGATCTTCAGCATCATCTTACACCCTGATAAAAACGAATCAACCTTACTACTAATATGCAAGTTCCAGCAAGGAGAATACTAGGTATGTAGATTATCCTGAAAGGCACCGTCGGATATATAGCCTCAGCTAAAGATAGTATAAGAAGGGGGTGAAAGACCCCTCCAGGGCTGACGAAAATCCTCAACCAACTAATTCCTTCTTTTCCCTCTGTTGGGGTACTCAAGTCCTTTACCACGAGGAGGATATTGGACCTAAAGAGGGATAGGGCAATTGTAACAACCGAAGCTCCGCTTGTTAACAAAAGTGTTGTGGGGTTGTCATATGATAGGTAGCACCCCAATCCCGCTCCGATTACGACAAGGGCATTTGATATCGGATGCAAAAAGTTGTCCAGAAAGGCTCCAAAACTTGTCTCCATGTCCTTGATTCGAGCCAGTTCACCATCACAGCAATCTAGGATTAAATAGATTTGCAGTAGGAGCCATCCAAATATCCAGAATAGAGAACTCGGCATCGAGAGGAGAATGGCGCCGAGTACGGTAAAAAGGAAGCTTATTAATGTAAGTTGATTCGGTGTGACTGAGGTTCTCGTACAGACATAGGTTATATATGGACTTATCTTACTTAGAAAAAATATCCTGTAAGGATATTTTCTTTCTAGGGCAGTTCTTCTCGCCTCTTCTTTTATCTTTTCGAGGTCCACTTCAACTTTTAAAGGATTCTTATTTAGTATATTAGCATTTAAGCCGTACTGTGGTTAGTTAGGGGTATTCGTATCTCCTCCTGAGTGACCCAGTACAGAATACCTAGCAAAGGAGCCCCCTTGTTACAGAAACGCTTTAACTATGTATTCTGCGAGTGCTCTGGCTCCATTCCCTAACCTTGGCCTCTCTCTCCGCTTTGCCTCTTCTATACTCTCGACGAGCCTATCAGGGGATAACTCCGAAAGTAGAGGCACATTCAGCTGCTCAGCGAAGAGTCGGGCATCCTTAAGGGTTCCAGCATGGGACCACTCCGGGTACCTGACAATGACCACGGGCTTGTCGTAGGCCACGGCTTCAAGTGGGGTCGATCCTGGAGGGGAGACCACTGCTTCCGCCCCAGCGATCAGTTCATAGAATCTATCCGTTGTCGCGATGATCCTCCAGTCTGGGTGTCTCTTCCTATACCTGTCTTGGTTAACGCTACCCGTCTGGAGGACGACATCCTTAAGCTTGCTTTCGGAGGCTACCTCAAGGAGTTCCTCGTAGCCGTAGGTCCCCGCTGCTACGAGTACGTATCCTCCATCCCATGGATCAACCCTCTTCCTCGGGAGGAAGGGTCCGAAGACTTTTCCCTTAAGGATCTTCCTTTGATCCTCCCATTGAAGTGCCGTAACAGTCGAGAAGGGTTGGATTATCCTTGCGGTCTTGGAGGGCTTTTCGAATTTGTCAGCGCTCTCTATGCTGATTAGGGGTATCCCCTTCAACCAAGAGATGAGAGCGGGGGGGATACAGAAGTTGCTCCCAGTAGATACAACTGCCCTATACTCGCTGGAGACCTCCGTCAGGGATCGGAGGAAGGACCAGAACAACCTAGGTATAAATCGGTGGATTGGAGTATTAGGATGCCTCGGCTTTATTAGACTTTGGACTTTCCCAAAGGGCTCCAGCCTGATTCTGCTCAGAGGATCGTCCTCTGGGACAAAGAAAGAGAGCTCTACACTGCTCTCCAGCTCTTGAGCTAGTGTGTGGGCGTATCCCGTGTGCCCCCCACCACCAGCCAGGATCAACACCTTTTTGGGCAACCTTCTCTTCCCTTGCCCTCAACAAAGCAGTCATTCTCAGATTCTAAAATCTTTTCCTTAGAATTCGCAGGTTGTCAAGTTTCAGATAGACTGAGACAGCCTTCATTCATTTTGTCTTCCCAGCATCTGCCAAACTCCTGCATATATGCAGATCTGGGAAGGGAGTCTGGCGTAAGGAAGCGAGGAGGACATACAACAAACAAAAACGTAAATTCAGGCTCTTCCTTGCATCACCTCATTTGGCTCCTTTAGGTGGCTTGGTATTTATAGTATTGGTCAAAAACAATTAGACAAAGGCTTGTGTAGAAGCTTCAAGACTCTCTTAAATCGCCAAGAAAAAGAAGAAATACGCCGTATGACCTGTCTGTTGTCCAATCATTTTTGACCTATACTATATATGTATGCGTGCATGTATATGAATAAGGATCTGTATGGGCTCGCGCACGATTCCTGTGAGGTTAGAAGGAAGCGATCTTGGACAGGTTGATTTGCTGGTGAAGCTTGGAATCTTTAGTTCGAGGAGTGAAGCTCTAAGAGAGCTTGTTAGGCTCGGAGTAAAAAGTCTTAGTGAAGTCGCAGAAGTTGCTGTAGCTCTTGAGAAGTTGTTCGCGTTGGAGAAGGCGGAAGGCGAGATACCTGTGAAGCTTCCTGGTTCTGTAAGAGAACTGATGACTGAGAGGAAGAGGTTTCGGTGAGTTATATCGATACTAGTGTGATTGTAGCGGCCCTGGATCCGCTCGATCCACGACAGAGATCTGCGAGGATTGTTCTAGAAGATGACGAGAGGGTCAAGGTCATATCCGAGCTTGTGTTGACGGAGTTGGCGAGCGTCTTAGTCAGAAGAGAGCTGCTACTGGAGCTTAAAGCGAGGCTGGATTTGAGGGAAGAGCTTATCGTACCAACTTTGCTTCTGTACTTGATTAAGAGGTTCAAACTAGAGTATGAGAGAGTTGACGGATACACAAAGATCCCTGCGTTGGGTGAGTTGTACTCACCCATGGCTGTGGCCTTAAACCTTTCTACGAAGTTGAAGTTAAGAACTCTTGACTCGTTGCACATAGCCTATTCGAAACTCCTTAGAGACAAGGGAAGGGAGATAGACTCGCTGATAACTGTGGATGAGGAATTAAGAAGTGTTGTTGGAACAACAAGGGAGTTACTCGACATAAGAGTGCGAATTTTGACACAGAATAGCTATCAATAGTTTGCCAACCACCTACAGTTAAAGCACGAGGGCTTGAAACTACCAGTAGCTTAATGCCATCCCCCACACCTCTATACTACCATACGTGCCCGCTAACTAAGCATCCCGAAGAGAAGACCAGCCTGATCGGGAACAGTAAGTAAAGAGGACGCCCGCCACTCGCTCATGTGATGCCTGTTACTCTGTCTCCGTCAGCCGAGTAACCACACTCTACGTGTCTGAAGCAGTTGTAGCCTTCCCACCTGTCTCTACCGATACATCCAAACACCGTAAGGGTACCTAAGAACAACATGAAGGTGGGGAACTTCTGACACATCTATCCAGCATTCCGAGGGGTTCTCAATCAAAACCATTCTGTAGAAGACCAATAGGTACGACACGTCACAGATAGCAACCTGAAGTGTGATTAGTATCGAACTCACCTCCCACCCAGGCAGAGGTTTGAATCTCATCACGACGTAGGCTAAGTCGTATGTCTTTATCTCTGAAGGCTTTAGAGTTCCATCATCTTGGAGAACGCCGTAGTTCTCAGCCTTAAACCTCAACCTCAACTTGAGGAAAGCTCCTATAATCCAAAGGTGTAAAGCAGAGGATCTCCTATCGTTCCATGTTGCCCACGGCTGCGACGCAGACAACAGAGAGAGGGAGTGCCACATAAGAGACGCCCTAGTCCAGCTAGATACTCCAGTTTTGAGGAGAGCACCCCGGGCAGAATCCTGCACAAACAGCAAACACCACTGCTCAAAAGGTTTGCAATAAAATGACAAAGCAACGAAGAGCATCTTGGTAAGACTCAATACCTAGGACCCGCGCTTTTATAAACAAAAAAGTTTGTCCTTGCGCGAATTTTTCTCCTTTGAGTCTCCTGAAGTTACCGACAGAGGAACAGATATCAGAGGCGCGCCGCTATTCTGCGACAGTCCGCAGATTGTCCCAACACCTACACTGGACCCTACACCAACGTCGGAGACCAAACCACTATGCGCTACACCGAAATAGAGAACACCTTAATCATGGAGGGAACCCACATCGACTATGGAAGACGCATCGTAGACAGCCTCATAGGAAGAAATGTAGAAATCACAAGCTCCGAACAAAGCATCCCAAAAGGACACAGACCTATCCTAGGAGACATAGCCACAACCACACTATAAGCTCAGAAAGCACTGAGAAAAGGGAGGCGACTGAGGAGAGGCTAAGAAGACATCTAAACAAAGAATAACACAGACGTATGATATATCAATAGGTTTTGAAGGAGAAAGAATTTTAGTCTAGATGAAGATCCCATCCATAAAGACATTTATAAAACCCGTTCCACCTCATATCCTTGGGGAAACCTCTATGAAGACGGATTGGAAGAGCAGAATAACCATAGACCCTGCTATCCTAGCTGGGAAACCGATCATCAAAGGCACAAGAATAGCCATCGAGTTCCTCTTGGAGCTTCTCGCCAACGGCTGGACAGATGAAGAAATAGTTGAGAACTACCCCCAGCTCAAGAAAGAGGACATACAGGCGGCCCTGAGATACGCAACAGAGATCCTGAAAGAAGAGGCGGTGTACCCCTACCCTTGATCAAGCTTCTAGCCGACGAAAACATATCTAAGAAAGCGGTGGAAGTATTAAAATCAAAAGGAATAGACATCACCTCAGTGGTAGACCTATCACAGGGCCTAAGCGACAGAGCCGTCATTGAGCTTGCAAATGATGAAAACCGGGTTATCATCACATTCGACAAGGACTTCGGGCAATTCATCTACAGAGAGAGGCTGAAGGTAGCAGGTCTAATTCTCTTAAGGTTTGCCCCAACATCCTCAGAAAACATAGCCGAAAGGATACAACATATGCTAGCTCAACAGATCTCACCAAAGAACAAGCTAATTGTAGTTAGAGAAGATAGAATCAGAGTCACATCTCTAAAATAATCGACTACGCAGCCTAGCAAGAATCATTGAATTTCGAAAACATCACAAGTCCCACTATCCGAAAAAAAAGCAGGTAGTAACATCACCATCATGGAAGAACCCTATACCGAACAATTTAAGAAATTCTTAAATTACCGTTCGTGATATCTTCAAACAGTGATACGAATGACTGAAGCCTACGTCTGCAAGGTGACCTCCGTAGGCCAGATGACCCTCCCAAAGGAGATAAGGGAGGACCTCGAGATCGGCGAAGGCGACTACGTTATTCTTGAAAAGATTGGGGGAACATACTTCATCAGGAAATATCAGGCAGAGACACATTTCCTCGCAAGAATCAGAGAGAAGGTGAAGAAGACTGGAATATCCCGCCAACGCCTCCAAGAGATCATCGAGGAGGAATCCAAGGCTGTCTGGCAGAAAACCTCTAAAAGCCTTTCTTGACGCTAACACCATTATCAGCGGGCTGCTCTTTGAGGGAAATGAAGCCACCCTCCTTGAACTTGGCAGGATAGGAGTCATCAAGCTAGTAACAAACTACTACGTCCTAAGCGAAGTACAAGCAGTTCTCAGAAGAGTAGAATTCTCCCTGACCGATGAGGAGATCGAGGAATCAACGAGGTATCTCCACAAATCCATCTCATTGATCGAAGATCCACCAAAAGGTGACCTACTGTCAAACCAAAACCTACTCAAGGACAAGAAGGACCTGCCCGTAGCCGTTGGAGCAAAGAACTCGAAATCAGACTACCTTGTCACAGGCGACAAGGAACTCCTAGCAACCACGACAATCAAGCCAATAACAACATCGAACTTACTCGAACAGATCCTAACTGAACAGACCAGCACGACCAATCAACAACCCCACCGTCCCAAAAAAAGGATAACATAGAATTGTACAGCAGGAACAGATGACACCCTCAACCCTGACGCTCAAGCCGAAGCCTAGAAGTACCGCCCGCCTCAACCACGTGAAGAACTGGAGCAAGACCAGACATAGCTGTTGATCCAAGACGCCTAAGTCAGTGTCCAGAAGACAGACAACAAGCAGAAAGACACAGGGAGACCAAAAGACCTCCTAGAAGCAAATCAACCCGTTCTACAGGAATTGACTTCCTACAACCACGGAACAATCGAAGAGACAGCGATCATCACAGACACCGTAGCCATAGACATAGGAAGACACGTAACCATCCTTAGCTCAGAGCCAAAACCTCCAAAAAAGGACACAGACTCATCTTGGAGACATGGCCACAGCAGCCCGATAAGGAGAAGACAGGAAAAGGACACAAAGGCTAGGGCAAATCTATCTATACAACAATCTAGAACTAGTTAAGAGAGGCTATCTCTTTAACGTCCTCCCCTTCAAGTCAATTATACTTATGCCTACAACTCCATTATCTGCGATACGACATACTACTTCATCTTCAACCTCTAGCTATCTTTTCCTTCTCTAGGCTTTCCAAAGATCATGCTGAGCACATCGGCCTCTTCGCCATAGTCGATGTTGGCTTTCTCCAAACTTACTGCGACTTTATGTTATTTCGCCCCTAACTTCGGCTGCAGTGGAAGTGAAATAGGCCGTCATAGTAACCTTTTCCTCCCGGAGCTCACGGTAGACCACCAAAAAATACTTCAATCTTATATGAAGGTCAGAGTAGAACCTCAATGCTTTGAGCTCACCTCTCACCCCCTTGACCCACATATCATGGTCTTGAACCGTCTCAACTATCCTATACGTGGAAGCTTCAACTTCCGGATGTCTCATAACTATGTCGTCAACTAGGTCGCATCTGCCGAAAGAGTGCTTGGGTCGTCACAGTTTCTATATTCTCAATCTCCGCCGCCTTAGCGAGTTTCTCATCGTCTGTAACAAGCACTCTGCCAGAGCGCTTCGCTTCGGCTAGATAAGCAGCATCATAATACGTGATGTTAAGCCTGCCCGCCATATCGAGAATGACGCTCCCCCACTGCTCATCATCTAACTCGACAACATCCATCACTCGAAGCATTTCAAAGATGGATTTCAGAAGCTTCACAGCTTCACTTCGGGCTATCTGGTTGAGCAGGAAGCACCACCTCCACACAGCGTTCCCAACCTCATAGTACGCTAGCGACATGGTTGACCCTTCTTCGAGTACGTCTGGAGCTTCACCTCGAAGCTCCCTAACGAGCGTAAAAATACTACTAGCATCAAAGAGACGTAGTTGGCTCAACGACCTTCCCTTCCCTCACGAATAGCCTTGACAAGCTCTTCCTCTGGGATCTTCCGGAGGATCTCGCCTGCCTCCTGAGCAAGCCTCCTGAGCCTATCTTTCTCCAGCCGCCTAGCCTGGAGCTCCAAGGACTCACGCACCAGCTCACTAACGTTGACCCCTAGCCTATCCAGCCTTCTCTTAAGCTCACCGGAAATCTTTGCCGTGATTGTAACCTGCTTAACCATACGGTATCACTGATTCAGTAATACCAAAACAGCATATAAACTTGTCCTATTCGAAAATTCGCCATACCAATAAGACAGGCAATTAGAAGACCAACCTTGACATTGATAGTAGCCTCAGAATTGACACTAACAAGTAGACAATCTCCCAAACAAGCATCGGAGACTACACTATCACCAGAAACACGGAGATCGAGAACTCCATCATCATGGAAGAAACCCAAGTCGACTATGGAAGACGCATCATCGACAGCCTCCTAGGAAGAAACGTCGAAATCCTCGGATGCGAACAAGATCCCAAAGGGTCATAAGTTAATGATAAGAGACATGTCAAAAGCAACCCTTTGATCTAAGCCCTAAACCAAATAAGAGGACAATATCCCTATCTCCTACGTGAACTCAATGGGAAGAATCGAATGGATCGATAAGCCTCTACACAGCAAGATCAGGGCTTCAATCCCAATTGCTACGGTAGACCTCCTCGTGGTCTACAAGCATGGCTTACTCCTCATGCTCAGGAACAACGAACCAGCTAAGAACCTATGGTTTATACCAGGAGGCCGAATACTCCTAGGTGAGCCCCTCGAAGAAGCCGTTCGCAGAATTCTAGAAAAGGAAGCAAGGCTAACCCCAATAAAGATCGAGAAAAAGGCGTTATGTCCCACATCTGGCCTAACCACCACAACATCACAATATTCTACGGTGTAGACATTGACAACGATAGGGTAAAGATGAACGAAGAACACAAAGCCTACAAATGGATCTCCCATGTTACACACGATCTTCATCCCCACCCTAAGGAGATGATCAAACAATCCAAGATACTTGAAAGACAATGCTAGAGAACCTATCTAATCCTTACAGACCCTCTCACTTCACGGCCACCCTCAAATCCCGGAAGACCTTTACCATCGCGGAGCCTGAACAGAAGACTCTTCGAGAACGAGCAAGATCAAGCGAAATCCAACCCAAAAACGAGTCCTCATGGGGCAGGCCCTATTGGTCAAGAACCTGTCGGAAAGCCGAACCCATACGACTAGCCTCTAAAAGAAACTCTTGAGAGCGCTAAAACTTATTAATAAAGTTCAGAACAATATGACAGGGGAATGATGTGAGCGATGTTTATGGTGGAATCTTGAAGAAAAGAGCTCTAGGTTTCTTAGAAAACGCTAAGGACAATTTCAAGAGGGAAGAATATGATCTAGTCTTGTTTCACGTCGAACAATTCCTTCAGCTATACCTCAAGTATTTGCTGTATAAAAAAGTGGGAGTATACCCCAAGACGCATTCCCCTACATACCTCCTAAAGGAGATCATGAAAATACACAATAACGGCGAGCTCAAGCGGTTCTATGAGAAGCATCTAGAGATGTTAAATCTCTTGGAAGACGCTTACATAACCTCCAGGTATCTGCCAAGGGAATACAATAGGGAATTAGCTGAAAGGGTATTAGAGTTCATCAAGAAGGCTTTGGAGGTGTTGGAGTGGATAGAAAGACGACCGTAGATTTTCAACTTGACCTCCTAAAGATCTTCGAGAAATATCATAACAACATCGATAAATATGTTCAAGATATTAAGATTCTGGTTAAAAAACATGATCCGAACGTGGAGATATTTTTGTTTGGGAGTTATGTCAAGGGATTCATGAGGAAGGATAGCGATATCGACGTTCTCATAATCACGGACCTCGCGAAGGAAGTCGGGGCTAGAGTAAGGCTGAGGATGGAGATCGCAGAGAAAATCGGCGAGTTAACGCCATTTGAGACACATATAATTACACAAGACGAATACGAGAATTGGTATAAGAAATTCATAGATAAATACATAGAAGTCTGATAGAAGTCGTCACAGGTCTGAGGGAAACTACAGAGCTCAGGCACTACGTCCGGTTTCACCCATG
>Ga0315314_1001834_pt1 | contig 18244 bp, 16 predicted proteins | sample TDP9_MG_FD_203631 | JGI IMG/M metagenome (GOLD analysis project Ga0315314, IMG submission 203631) | Freshwater sediment microbial communities from Lake Towuti, South Sulawesi, Indonesia - TDP9 | ecosystem: Environmental > Aquatic > Freshwater > Lake > Sediment | place: Indonesia: South Sulawesi...
TCCGGGCAATCTCGTATCTCTCTTCAGAGTATTTTGAAAGAAGCATGCAAGGAAATTTCTCTAAACCTGCGATATTTCCCGAAACCTCTTCGAACAGAACGCCTTGATGACTCAAGGCTTCCTTGATGACTTCGTCGTAGATGTCACGCCCAGGAACAACGCCCAAGTCAAGCCGCATAGCTTTTCTCATGTTTTTTCCACGAGACCCTTGATAGGCACTAGTCTTTTCTTAGCACCTCTTCGTACACGCGGAGAAGACCTTGGGCGGTGTGGCGCCAAGTGAAGCTTTTCTCCACAGTTTGCCTAGCGTTCCTGCTCATTTTTTCTGCAAAATCTGTATCACTCAGAAGGCGATTGAGGGCCTCGGACAGCTGATCAACGTCTTTGGGCTTTATGAGAATCCCATTGGTGTTGTGTTTTATGATTTCCGGAATTCCTCCCACTCTTGACGCTATCACTGGGGTTCCGCAAGCCATCGCTTCGATGATAACTTTTGCGAAGGCTTCATAAAGCGAGGGAAACGCGAAGACGCTCGCTAAAGAGTAGTAATAGGGAAGTTGATGATGAGGGACCTCTCCAATCAGTCGCACATTTCGCTCAAGTTTTTCTTTTCTTATCATCTCATCAAGAACCTGCCAGTAAATGCGTGTTTTGAGCCATTTTGGTGTGCCGCCTACACAGACTAGAACGGCGTCGGGATTCTCCTTCAATACCTTCGGCATTGCTTTTATCAAATAGGGAACGCCCTTTCGCAGACCAAAATGCCCAACAAAGAGTATCATTTTCTTGTTTTGAAGTTGTAACTCATCACTCAAGTGTTGAGTGTCTTTCAAGGGTCTAAAGAGAGAGATGTCGACGCCGTTGTGGACCACTTTGATTTTTGCATCTTGTAGGTTGTAGAGGGCTTTCAATTCGTCTTTCTGGGCTTGGCTGACTGCGATTAGCGAATCAGCGTGGCTCCAGAAAAACCCCTGCCTAAGTACTGATATCTCTTCTCTAGCTCTCGACTTCAGATATTGCTTCAAAGCCTTCTTGCGTACCCTATAAGCGTGTTGCTTCATTCCCATCGTTGTTGCGTGAACATGTACAACTAAAGGGATTTTTACGACCTTGCGAAACAGTGGGTAAAGTATTCCACAGGTGCCATGCGCATGTACAAGGTTGACACCTAATGCCTTGTTTAGTTCAAGCACTTTTTTTACGGAGCTTGTATTATATGGGAACCCAACTCGATGAATCGTTATTCCTTCGATTTCTTCGTGCGAAGGTTCGCCCAGTTTTCTGCGCGAAACAACGTGAACATCCAAACCCAGCTTGGATTGCTCTTTCGAGACATAATAGAAGTTGGGACCTAGCCCATAGGTTATTTCTTCTTTTTTTGGAAAGTTCCAGACAAGCCTGCAGATCCGCATAACCTAATCCTTCATGATTTTCGCTGTGGACCTTTTATTCTTGAATTGATGGGTTGCGACGCCTTGAAGCCATCTTAAACAGATTCACGCATCTAATTGAAGATTGTCCCTCTTAAATCGATGGCCAGTTTATGGGTTTCCTAGTTATTTTTTCCTTGATAACAAGGGAAAAACCCCGCGTGTATCCTAAAGCGGTAGCGATGTAGGTTAAAAGGTTGAATGTCGGGTATAGAAAAAGATAGAGCTTCTTTGGGGCGACATCCCACCCCAGTATAAGTGTGTTGGCTAGATTGTAGATCATCAATGCCGCTACTGCAAAACAGGTCAGATAAAATAGCCAAATGATCAACGGAGAAAGAAAGAGCAAGATACAAAAAAGCCAAAATGAGGCCGCGTTTTTGAAGAAATCCCTTATTTCTCCATGCTTAATTATATATAGGGTTCGCCTCTTGCCCGCGAGAAAGCTTTTTCTCAGATAGGATGAAAAGGTTCCTCTTCTTGTGTGCCACCAGTTAACTCCTTTGACAAAGCCAAAGGAATAACCAGCCTTTTCTGTTCGCAAATATAGGTCTTTATCTTCGGCTTGATTTAGCCTCTCATCAAAGCCGCCAACAGCTTCAAATGCTTGTCGACGGTAAACCCAAGCCCATTTCGGTTTGACTTTTCCGGTGTCGGCTAGCTTGCGCACAATGCTGCTGTAGACATCTAAGCAGTTTGTTGCAAAAGTCGATTCAACTTTCAACGATGCTCCAGTGAGTGTGACCCCTCCAAAACCTGGATCAGAAGCAAGAGACGCTACGGCCTTGTCGAGATAGTCCTTATTGTAAATATCATCTGCGTCTGCGAAGAAGAGTATCTCGCCCGAGGCGCTCCTAGCTCCCATGTTTCTTGCTTGTGAGCGTCCGACGTGCTTTGTTGAGATGACGCGAATAAGCTGAGAGAACTGATTCTGAATCTTTGACAGAATCTCTTTCGTGCTATCTGTTGACCCTTCATCATAAACAACCACAATCTCCTTTGCAGGATATTCCTGACTCACTAGAGAAAGCAGAGATTTTTCGACAATATCCCCATTGTTGTAAGCGGGCACTATTATCGACGTGAAAGCCGGCATTGACATGCGCATCTTTCTTCCTATTTTCAGTCTTAGTCAATATTCAGTAATTAGGAATATTAACTCATTAGGATTGCAGTTTCTCCATGCTTTTCGGTCAGACTTTAGAAGAAGCCTTTTCTTATTGCCGTTCAATCATGGACACCGTACCTCTTCAAAATTGAGTTTTAGTGGCTCACTCCATTGATTTTACATCACCGTAGATTGCTCAAGAGTTCTGGTGATATTTGCTGTCGCTAATTGTTTATCGAATGGATCAAAAAGAACGTTTTTAAGTTATGATTTTCATAACTATGTCATGTTTCCGTTCGTTGTTTCAAGGAGCTTCTTGATTGCGACTAAAAAGAAGGCAATTCGCAACGGCTTTTGGTTCAAGGTGCTAAACAAGACTGAGCGCGACATAATGAATCTTGCGATAAAGCTAGTCAGCACTGTAAAGAGCCTAAGGCTTCGGCTGGTGCTAAGGGAAATAACGCTTAAGATACCACCTTTCGCGGATTTTATGTACAACTTGGAATTTGTGGGAAGTCTGATAGCAAAAAAGTATAGCAGATTAGCATTTTGTTGGGGAAATAAGGAAGCTCTTAATTGGCAGGAGGATGCGACATACTTTCGATTCTTAGGTCTCAGCAAACTAAATTCAATGAAGGGGCGCGAGCGTCTGTTTCCTTAGCATCACCAAACTAGGCCCAAGCGTTAGCAGATTTGAGCCCGTGAAATAGGAAATGGAAAGCTCTAGTGTTTACACGAAGCCTCCAGTGGAAACAATCAAAGGAATACCTAGTTTCGTGAAAGATGCCTATTATTTCCAGTATTTTCCCAAACCTGAACTCCTTCATTTTCTTTCACTGGCGCAGAGGATAGGTTGGCGAGAGGCGGCTGTCTCGTACCCGAAATCACCTTTGACAAAATACCTTACCGACCAAAGGCGCTTTCTCTTTATGCCCCTCCTTCCTCTTAAGTCAAGTTCGAAGATCCTCGATCTGGGCGCGGGTATAGGAGCACTATCATTTCAGATAGCGAAGAGGAATCCGTCTATTGATGTTTATGCATTTGACAAAACCTTGGAGGGGCTATTACTCCTTAACATCATCAAAGAACAAGAGAAGTTACATAACTTGCATATCGCGAGGATGGATGCTTTTGACATTCCCATGGATGATTCTTTCTTCGATCTCGTCTTGATGGTTGGCATATTGGAATGGCTTGGCAGTTCCACATCAGGATTAAAACCTTTGGATGCCCAGAAGAAAGCATTGAGAGAAGTCTACCGAGTAACAAAACCCAAGGGGCAGCTACTGGTCGGTGTTGAAAATCGTTTTGGGTATCAGTTTCTTAGGGGAGCTCCTGATCACTCAGGCCTTCCATTTACCAGCTTGATGCCGAGATACTTTGCGAATATGTATACGAAATTCCGAATGGGCTGCGAATACAGAACCTACACCTTCTCGGAGCGTGGATATAGAAAGCTACTCACAGAAACCGGGTTCAGGAATGTGAAGATCTTTGCTGCTTTTCCCGATTACCGTTACCCAGATCTGGTTTTGGACGTCGACATTGTCAAGGAAATATTGATCAGGCAATTCGAGGGAAGGTCTTTGGCAAAGCTCGCGCTTAGTTGCATGCCCTCCTCACTAGTCAGGTTTCTTGTACCTTCTTACTTAATTGTCGCGGTGAAGTAAAGTGATGATAAGATACATTGCCTCTGAAGTCGCTGAAAAAATGAGTCTTAGAGAATGGAAGTATGAGGCTATCATAAGCAAGTTCAGTATGTTCGGAGAACCCACGCATAAATTAATCCTTAGAGTAAAGACTCCAAAAGGCTGTTCGGAATTTTTCGTGAAAATATGCAAAGATCCCAATCTCTCGAAGTACTTAACAAACGAAGCAAAAACCTTGCAGTACTTAAATGCACTTGGTGTTCAAGGAGTTCCAAATCTCATCCTTGGGAATTCCTACTATGGGAAAGAGTTCGTGGTCGAAAGCTTCATCTATGGCAAGAAAATGAAACATCACCTTGATATTATGGATCGCGCACGCCACTGGCTCTCCAGCCTTTATTCGCAGACAAGAAAGGGGTCAATATCTTGCGATGATCTTTTGGATAAAGCCTCTGAACATGTAAGTTATTTATCCAAGTGGTTCGATCTAGGCGAGACAGTAAGCCTCATGGAGAAATACATGCCAACTGAGTCGTTGCCTTCTGTATTTACACACGGTGATTTTTGGAGTGACAACATGATCTTGACAAAGGAAGGCATAGGCGTCGTGGACTTCTCACTTTCCGCGGATAATCAGCCACCTTTGGACATCTTCACACTAATATCATATTCATCTTTAGAGGACCCGGGGATTTTGTCTTCAGCTAAGAGGCTAAGAGATCTTACAAAGGACTTTCTCCCTAGTGATGTTGATCCGTACTTCCTGCTCATTTACAACACCGTCAGACGAGCTGCACAGCTAACACGCTTGATGGAAGACCTATACGATAATCTTCTATTGCTCGATATCAGGGAAATCAGTAAACTAGCCTTATATCAAATAGGGCTTCTCAAGAATCTATCTCTTAAACTCGAGACTAGATAGACAGTTCTGGCTCTGATATCACTCCTCCAAAAGCTTCTAAGACAAAATTTCACCAATTCGGCCTCATGAAGAGAGTTTCCTAGAGTCAAGTTTGAAAGGTTTCTGGGATGAGAATCGTGCACGACGTGATCGTAATTGGAGGAGGGCCGGCAGGGTCCACTGTTGCAAGATTTGTTGCTGACAAAGGATATAATGTTCTGATAGTTGAAAAAAGTGGGTTTCCAGGCGAAGATAATGTATGTGGTGGAGGGCTTTCAGTCAAGGCGTTCAGAGAATCTGGAGCGGACAACGAAATTTCTGAGAAATGGATTCTTAAAGGAACTCATTTCTTTCCATGGGGAGAATATCATCGCAGAATGAATAATGCATCCGTTCGCAGAAAGGTTTTTGACAACTTTCTCGCCCAGAAAGCGGTTGGAAACGGTGCCAAACTGAAAACCTCAACTAGAGTTTTTGATGTAAAAATGGGAAATGGCAAGTCGATGGTCTTTTTGAAAGACGTTAATAGCGGCAAAGAAAGCTTCGAGTCAAGCGTTATTACAGTTTTTGCGGACGGACCTAAGACACTCGCTGCGACAAAGTTTCCTAATCTGGGATTTCACTCAAGGCCAGATAATACAGCTCTGGGCATGGTTTACGAATTAGAATGGAAAGACAATCCTTTAACCGATTCGGAGTATTATCATGGACCCGAATTCACATGGAGTGGATACGGCTGGGTTTTCCCCAAGAAGGATCTAGTAAATGTTGGAGTTTGTGCACCACTCCTAGCATTAAAGAAAGAGCGAAAAAACATTCGCAGCATCCTCGACTACTTCGTGTCCAAGCATCCCATTTCTTCAAAAAAACTTCGTGGAAAAAAGGCGCTGAGCCTTGTAGCTGGTCTTATACCCTTAGCTCCAGCAAGAAAGATATATGCGCCCTCGATTCTGGTCGTGGGAGATGCAGCGGGAATGGTTAATCCAGTGTGGATGGGTGGACTAGAGTATTGTATTTCTGCTGGTAAGATAGCGGGTCAGACTATAGTCAATGCACTCGAACAGCAAAACTATTCAGAGGAATTCCTGTCAGAATACCAGATTTCATGGGAGAATTCTGAATATTTCGCCCGGATTATGAAAGGATTTCGGATGAACAGGATGCTCATGCCCTTCACCCGAATAGACAGGAGTCTCCATGCGAAATACGTCGCTCTTTCTTTTCTGCAAAGTCGACGAGAAGTTAGGAAGTGTTTAAGTTCACTTTTGTATCCGGTAAAACCCTAGGAATATCCATGATGAATGGCTACAGAGAAAATCGCACTCTCGCTGGTAGAATTGTATTCGAATCTTCCTTTGCTCAATTTGACAAGGATGAGTGAGGTTAATTCTTTTGAAGGGTCAGCACGTTCAAAGTGTTCCGGACTTTCTCTTTCCTAACGACGAGGGGCGCCATATGGATGCGCTTCACGAATGGTGGTATTTCAACTCTCACCTTAAGACAAAAACCGGAAGACGTTACGGATTGTTTATCGCAGTATTCCCCCACCTTATGTTCGTAGCCTTAGCAGACAAATCTGAGAAGCGTGTCGTGAAGCGCCAGATCATAAAAGCCCCAGTTAAGGCTTCTACTACTTGTCTGAACCTTGAGGTCGGCAACAATTGGTGGCGACAAGTTTCTGGCAGACCGTTTAATTACGCTATTTGCCTGAACGAGGATTACACAGGCCTTCGCTTAGAACTTGCCCCTCGCAAACACCCGGTATATGTTAATCAAAATGGGTACATTAGAGAAGGACTTCTTGGATATTCCAGATATTATGCTTTAACCAACATGCGGGTTTCAGGAACGCTCAGGTTGAACGAGAAACGGTTTGATGTAAGGGGTATTGGGTGGATAGATCGACAATGGGGGAGTTGGGATTTTGGCGGTATCGGCGGTTGGAATTGGTTTTCACTTCAACTGTCCAATAACGTAGAGATTCTCGTTGCCCAATGCTTTCATCCTCTTACTGGCAATCTGAGCATGAAATTACTTAACATTATAGATGGTGAGGGCCGAACAAAAGTCTATGATAAATTTACGGTCGAATGTCTTAAGGAGTGGAGAAGTCAGCGGACAGGCTCAGTCTATGGAACCAGATGGACAATTTCAATGCCACTGAATACAAGTATCGTAGTTTCTCCTGTGTTTGACGAACAAGAAATATACCGTGGCTTGTGGGAAGGTTGTTGTGAAGTCAGTGGACAATTACAAGGGCAACGAGTAAACGGAGTTGGCTACGCGGAACAGTCCAGTTTTGGCTACGCCAGCGATTTATTCAGGCTAATCTCGCTGGGCACAGCTCCCATTCATTACATCGGACAAATAATCTTGAAAAGGGCAGATTTCAAGGTGTCGAAACTTCTCCAATTCGAACGGCTTGACAGGTTGTTAAGAAAGAAGGCTAAGCCGTGCCGGGGAAGTCTTGAGAGCGGCTTCGTCACAGCGATGCAGCGACCCACATAGTCCGCAAAAAACCGCCAAAAGGTGGATCGTCATAGATTCACTCAAAAAATCTTCGAATATGAGAGTGAAGGCGTCGGCATTTCTGAAGGCTGTGGACCTCCCAGCAATCCAAACAGGCACAGGCAGTGTTGGTGTAGGACTATTGTATTCAAGCCAAGCTGTTCTCTTGCCAGCCGACCGTTCATTCGTCGGATTGTTCTTCGCTTTTGCAGGAATTGTATTTATACTATTTTACATAATGGCTTTAAATGATTATTTTGATGTGGAAATAGATAAGCTGAAGGAAGAGAGACACGCGTTAGCGGAAATCCCAAAGAGAGTCGTTGCAGCGTTAGTTGTAGTTTTCTTAAATTTTGGGCTATTGTTTGCGTGGCTGGCTTCTCCGATATATTTTGTTATTAGCTTGGTACTTGTTCTCTTGTCTACTGCTTATTCGGCGCCTCCTGTACGGTACAAGGAAGTCTACCCATTTTCGACTTTGGGCGAGGTCACTGGCGGATTTTTTCTGTTCTTAGCGGGATACAGCTTGCTTGCGCCTATAGAAGTAAGGGCTTTATCAGTGTCACTGATCCCATGCCTTATTGTGGCTTACGGGAGGCTAAGACATGAAGTCCGGTTCGTAAAATTCGACAAGGAGACTGGAAAGAAGACTCTTGCTGTCGTCCATGGAGTCGGTAAGGTAAGACTGCTTATGCGCTTTTGTATCTTATTGATGGTTGCTCTGTGCATAGGACTATTCTTGGCAGGCTGGTTTTCTCTGACTTTTCTGTCTTTCTTCGTGCTCTTTCTGGTAGGTTCGTTTCATACAAGAATCCTGAAGAAAATGGCACCAAGCACATATAGGCGTGAACTTTGGTTAACCGAGAACTTTTGGGGATTTGGCTACTTCTTTTTGGTAGTTGCTTGGATTCTGTCTTATTATGGTCTTTAACGCATCATACCACGAGTGAAGTTGCTTATGGAGCTTTCAGGATGTGCCTATGGTTCTGCATACCGTCAAAAGACTCATCTTTCTTTGGCAGAGCAGCATCATAATTCTCTTTCCGACTGCGGTAGTATACATTATTGCTTTTCCGTTTGAAGGTTCACTACTGAAAGCAATTGGATACCCGAATTGAGTAATGCTTCCGTAGGGGAAGATATTTTACATCACTCTGTCACTGTACGAACATTTTGACCCAATCGATGTACATCTTTTCATTCTGTCCTACGTTAAGGTATTCCTTCCGAAGTTCCCCGTTCACAAAGTAAATGCGGTAGTTGTCTATCCAAAGGTCGAGTTTATTCAAATTGCGTGGCTTATACGAAGTAAAGGCTACCTCAACCCTATCGACAAGGAATTTGGTTCCGCTGGACAGGATCTCGATCCTATATGTATGCCACTCCCGCATATCAATGGAGATCTGTTGCAGAAGATAGAAGACTCCATCGCGTCTGACCCCAGCCAAGAACCCAGTGAACATGGGGTCACTCTCTGGTGAGGCTGACCAGAACCAAGCGATGTTGTTGCCCCATTCTGTGCCATCCCAGAATCCCCAACCCCTTGAGCCTTGGCCTGGCACCGTGATACCGTTGTCATCTGTGCACCGCAATCTCATTTCAGCAATAACGGTATCAGTATCGCTGAGAGACACGAAGCTGTGTAGTGAGCAGTCAGAATATGACAAACTTGTTGATCCATCGGTTATCCCAGCCTCTGCCACTGAGTAACCATCGATAGTCGCAGGGAAATGATACCCCGTGCCGGCTTGGTAATCCCACTCCCAGCGTGGATTCATAGACTCGAACTCGTCAACCCAGTCCCAAGCGAAAGCTGGTTGAACATTCACGCTTCCCGAGATCGAAACTCTTGGAACGAAGGCGTAGACAAAGCTTATCACAAAAACGATCGAAACAGAAAAGAAAATCCACAGTTGCTTCAGGGAATTCATTTGTTCCTGGATCCTTAGACTCCCAGGTCTATCACCCAATTGAAAGCTTGTACCGGACACGTCGATGATATTTCTATGGCGTATGTTGTTTCTATGACTTGACCTGGTGATAGAGGAATTCCATTCACAGAACCACCGGCATAGGTCCAGGTGTCAGCTATTTCACCGTTAGAAACTGAAGAAAGCGTTGAGGTGTATGAGAGAGTCAGAGTGGTGCTGCTCTTGTTCTTGATATAAAGTGTTTTGTTGGATCTATCTCCCTGAAGAAGAGTTCCAAAGGGTATGGTCGACACAGGCTGTGTGCCTTGTCCATCCCAGTATACTCCAATGTCAGGAGAAGTAACGTTTACTGTCACATTGCCTGACCATAAAACGTAAGCTGCGTATGTAGCGCCTGCCAGGACAATCGCCATAGCGCATAATAGAGCTATGAGAAATCGCCTTTTCATAAGAAACTTCTATTCTTTCATGACTTATAAATTTTGAGTACGCTGTATCTTTATTATATCTTTTCTGTGGATTGAGTTATATATCTGGATCATAAATACATCTGGTAGGAAACCAATGGTTCAGCATAGCATTTGTATTACATGCTGTAACGAGATTGAGACGATTCGGCAATCTCTAGATAGCATTTTAAATCAAATAGACAACACGTTCGAAATCGTCGTTGTCGATAGCCACAGTGATGATGGCTCTCTCGATGTTCTATCCGAATATGCGAAACGTGGCACGATTAAACTGATCGTGAAAAAATGCAACAGAGGAATGGGTAGACAAACAGCGTTTGAAAACTCATCTGGAGAATTCATCATATCTCACATGGATTTAGACGATATCTTCAAGCCCGAACTGAAGGAATTGCTTGGTTTGTACCATGCGAAGTTTGAAGATTGTCTCCTGTACGTAAGTAAACGCCCAAACTCGGCTGGTATAACAATAGGATCCAGAGAGCTTATAGCTCGGATTGGGGGATGGAGGAGCCTGCAATATTCAGAAGACTGGGACCTTTGGGCTAGGGCTGCTAAGTTAGTTAAGTTTAAGGTTCTTAACCATGAATTAAGAAAAAGTGTAGGGGTTCCCGACGCCGAAATTCAGAGTTTCAGCCAAAGGTTCAAATATAGATGCATTAAGTACAGAGAACATCAAAGGCTTGGAAGGAAAGTGTTCGTTCGGAATGAGCGAGTTACGCTGACGCAGAAACTCTGTTTTTACCTAGCCTGCATAACCAGACTATTCTATCCATCATTCCGTGACCCGTTTAACAAAAGCTTTAACCCTTGGGATGAAAAATACCGTGCGAACTAGGATTCAACCGCAAGAGACTCTCAATGCGCCAAATGTGTACCGATGTACTAGCTCACTCAGATGGGCGCGCGTTTCCTTTTCCAGCCGATTTCACCTTTGTTTTGTCGCTCGAGATCGGAGCTCGAATAACAAGAAATTCGACAGGGACTGAGCAGTCGAGAATCCTATGTCGTTTGCCAGGTGGAACAGGTAAAATCTGCATCGACTTGAGATCAATGGCGGTGTCTTCTACCTTCACTTTCAGATTGCCGTGCAAAACGAAGTAGTACTCTTCTATTGGAGATATGTGCCAATGTTCCTGTTCCTTCTCAAGAAAATGCGTCTTTTCAGGGTTTTTGCTGTACATGATCTGGAGTTGTTCTGAATGGAATGGCGAGGATTGCGGTACTTCGGGAGGAGTGCCGATGACCCAGTGGTTCCATTTCTTGGGATCGTTAAGATTTAGAGCAGTAGCCTCTACCATTGCGTCACGCCTAATAGTGTTTAAGGAGCTTTGTGGTCAACACTCCTAAATGAATTCGTTGCTTGTTGCCTTCTCCCGGAGCCTAGTCCTTCAATGATTCGCTCATTTCTTATTTCAAAGATTTCTCAAAAGAGCGCTGGGCACGCGCACGTTATTGCACTAATGGTTTCCAGAATTCTTTCTTTCGATGTGCGAACAGAGCTCACTAAGGCTTGTCTTCCAAACATTGTCGCCGCAAGTCACAAAATTCAGGAGTCCATTGAAATAGGCTAATCTGTCCCTTCTCACCTTACTTGATTGTCCTAGGTAAAAATACTGCCAATAATCACCGCTGCTCTATATTAAATCTGAGTCACCTAGAGTGATATACCAGTTTGTGGGATCTTTGAAGAAGCTCTCCGACACAATGCCAGAGTACAGAAGCGCCATTACTAAGTGCCTAGAGTGACCCTGAATAAAGCCGTTTTTCTTCAAGGTCTTATAAAGAGAACTGTGTTTGGGCGTAGAGCAAGTTATGATCCTAGCTCCTTCTTCGGTTAGGCGTTTAACTGCATCGCCCAATAGTTCTTGTTCAACTTCAGGTTCCTCGGTGGTAACAAAAATGTCAGCAATATGTCCTACTTTTGGTTTTGCGGAGCCTTCGAAAGCAATCACTAGATATCCAAGAACCTCGGCTTTCTTCTCGGCTGATAAAACTATATATTTCTTGCCTGGTTTCTTTGAAAACCTCCAATTGAGATATTCTTGATCTCTTGCCACCAGTATCTTGTAGCTGTTGGAGGCCCTTTTCCAAAGATCATTGAACCGCCTGTCGAAAAAAGAAATCTCTTTGATTCGAAACTCTGGGGAAGCAATTGCTTTTTTTGTCTTGAAGAAAGCGCGAAAAAGAGGGTTAAAAGGCGTCGACACAACCTTGACAAGTGAACCAACGCCTTGAAGTGCGGGATATTTTTGGATTATTGCTGTATAGGCATCACGACACTTGACTAAAACGAGGAGATCGCATATGTCAGTGAAACCGTGCTTCAGAAGGACCTTTCGGTTTATCGGGTTTGGAAAACCGTAGGTTAGTGATATTCCACGTTCGAGTGCCTTGTTCAGTTGTAGTTGCGCCATCTCCGAATACACCCCCTTGCGTCTGAAATCCGGATGAACGATCACCTCGCCCCCGTGTGAGCCAGTTACAATGTTTTCTCCCAGTTTCATCTTTAAACGGGTGAATGCTCCGTATCCAACGATTTGTTTGCCTTCTTCAGCGATGACCATGTGGCTTGATCCCATAGGGTTTTCTTTGTGCTCCCAGAACCAGTGTGACAAGTGTCCTGCAGATATTCCATATTGCGGATTGATGAGCTTGAAAATTCTTTGCTCATCGCCTTCTTCGTAGAGTCTGACCTTCAATGATTCACTCACTTTCCGTCCTCATAATTCCTCGTAGAACGTGATAGACAAACAAATGCTATGAAATTAATGAGCCCTGCTAGAATCTTCTCTCTCGACGTGCGAGCAAATCTCACTCAGGCTTGTTTTCCATATCGTTTTTTCTTGAGAAACTAAATTCAAGAATTTATTGAAATGCTCTAACCTGTCCTTTTTCACCTTCCCTGATTGTCTTGGGTAGAAATACTCCCAGTAGTGGTGAGCTATAACGAATGCTTCTTTTCGACTGAGACGTTTGAAAAACGCTTCTCTAGCCCTTTTAAGTTGATCTTTGATGTTTTTGCCCAAGAGAAACGCGTCCCACTGTATCACAAGTATGTTTGCTATGTCTATCAGGCTGGATGGAATTGATTGAAACAGGAAGGGAGAATGAATCATCACATACGCAAGTTTGCCGAAATCAATGTTTTCGGGAAAAGCTGTTGCTAAAAATCGTCCTAAAGTGAATCTTCTACAGAGATGAATTCCATTTAGGCTCAGACTTCTCCACGACGCTCGAGATATTCTTTCATGAGGAGCAACAAACACCGACACATCTTTTTTGAAGGTTTCGCAAAGAATTTTATTTCCGATCTTCAACCTTTCGTTAACGAGTCTAAAATCGTTGATGGCAAACTCAGCTTTACCATTCTCTCTTGCGTGGCTATAGCCGTGCTGAACAATGTCTATCTGCCCTTTCGCAATTTTTTCCTTGAGGTAACCCACTAGATCTCTGTTTTCAGATATGTGATGACATTCGCCAGTTTCTCTTAAAGCGCGTGGAATAAGACGAAGCCTTGTGGCTTTGACATAGGGTACGACGGCGAGACTGACCTTGAAACCGAGCCTCCATGCGTCTTCATAAAGGGTGTCTAGCATCCATGGTTGAGTAAAATAACTGATGTCGTCGTCTCTTATGGCAAAGGCGACTTCTTTGTTGAAAGGCCACGAGACTTTGATTGAGGTCAATCTACGCACCGGCGAATATCAGAGCGTATCCGTTCCTAGCCTGTCATGAATTGAAGAATCTCTTTAAGAACGTTTTCTAAGAGTCGCACGAATGCATCCCATGAATAGTGGCTTTCAACTTCTTCTCTGGCAGCTCTCCCCATGCTTGTAGCAACTCCTGAGTTATTTATGAGATAGGCAATAGCCTTGAACAGCGCATCCTTATTTCCAGGCGGGATTAAAATGCCTGTCTTTGCGTTTTGAATGACTTGCGTAATGGGTTCGACAGAGGTTGTTATGATAGGCTTAGCACAAGCCATGTACTCAAAAACCTTCAAAGGAGACCCAATCCCGTATTTCGCCCTCAACTGAGACTTCTCTGGATTGTAAGGAGCAACTAGGATGTCGGAGGCATTCATATATTGCGGGACATCAGAGTAGGAGACAGCTCCAGTAAAGAGGTATGCGCCTAAAATTCCACGAGTTGCTACAAGCCGCTTTGCGTGTTCATAGTAGGGACCGACCATCAAAAAGCGAGCTTTCGGAAATTCCTTCAAGAGTTTTGGGCTTGCACTAACCAATTCCTCGATTCCATGCCAGCTGGCAAAAGTGCCAACGTATCCTATCACTGTGGAGTCTCCGAGCCCCAGCTTTTCGCGCATGCTTTCCCTCCATGCAGAATCTGGTTTGAAATGGTTCAAGTCGACAGCTGAGGTAACAAAGATCAGCTTTTCTAACGGAACGGAATCGCGCACCATAAGTTTCGTGTAGAGGAAAATCCTGGTGGCTTTTCTAATCGATAGCCCGCTGTATCTCGGTCCGATAACTTCGAGGACCATAGGTCTACCAGTTAGAATGCTCGCCGTAGCGCCAGCACCAAAAGAGGTTTCGCGTTCGATAATAACGTCGAGATGATGGTTTTTTACAATGTGCGAAACAACCAAGCCTGCTATCAACGCGTATATCGTGAAAAGATAGGCTTCGTACAACTTACCAACGACACCAACAGGTTTTTCGAGATCCCCTTCAAGCTGCGTGTAACGCGAAAATGGCAAAGGTACAATAAATCCTCTCGACACTCTGTGAATATGAAAACCATCTAAGAATTCGTAACTGCGTTGAGCAAGATCAAGCCGACGGGAAACAACATGAACTTCGTGCCCTCTCTCAGCAAGATGCTTGGCGACCTCATAGACATGAGTAGACGCGCCTCGAAAGTATGGAACGGCAACATCGACAGCGACGTAGCAAATCTTCAAGGCAGACCCACAGATCCAAACTTGGCACATAAGTTTAAATCAAGCACTCTTAAGTCTCTTACTTGAAATTGCATACCAGAGTAAAGCGCAGAGCTGTTGTCCTGATGCAGCGTCGTCCTATAAGGGTACTTATGATTTCAGGCATATTCTACCCAAAGGTTGATGGAAGCGTCATAGCTGTCACCAACTTACTCAAAAGCCTCAAGGAGCAAGGTCATTACGTTCACTTGATAACCCGCAGACTGCCCAAGACACCTGCAGCAGGATTGTGGCAGAACATTCCAGTGACACGAGTAGGACCGAGTGGGTCTTCGAATCTATCAAGACTTTTACTGAGTCTAAATCAAGCAGTAACGGGCTTGGTGCTTTTGAGAAGACATCACTTCGATGTAGTTCATGCCCACGGTTTTGCTTCACTACTTGCTGGGGTGTTGTTCGCAAAGGTCTCGCGGAAACCTGTTGTTATAACGTTTCACGGTTTCCAAAGACTGTGGTTTGAAGGAGCCCGTTGGAAGCCTGAGTACACGTTGAAGCTAGCATATCCTTTGGAGAAGTTGCTCGTGAGGAATGCTGATGAAATAATCGCCCAGTCGCCAGCGTTGAAGGAGATAATTGTTGGATTGTACAAGGTTCGCCCCGACAAGGTTTCTGTTATTCCTCACATCATAGATGAAGGAGAGTTCCCGTTCATTCCACGCCCATCTCATTTGAAACCTATAGTTCTATTCGTTGGCACACTTGCCAGAGTGCACGGTGTTGACTTGCTCATCAAATCAGCGACATACGTCCTAAAGGATTTTCCCAAAACCAAATTTGTAATCGTTGGGAAAGGGCTTCAGCGGGAATACCTTCAGAAACTCATAGAAGATCTTCGCCTAGAGAAGTCTGTATTTCTTGTTGGACCGGAATTCGATCGGGAGAGGCTTGCGAAATATTACGCTGATTCAAAATTGGTGGTTATTCCTCTAAAATACGAAGGGTATATCCTCTCCCTAGTTGCACTGGAAGCCATGTCTACAGGAAGACCAGTGGTAACAACGATGAAACTAGATACAGATCTCAGAAGATACGGAGTCTTTGAAACAGGCTTTAATCCAGAGGAAATCGCTCACAGCATCAAGAGAATTCTCTGCCTAAAGGAAGGGGAGTACTCAAGACTCACTGCTGCCGTCAGAAAATATATAGATGAGAAATGCTCTCGAAAAGCCACCGTGCCTCAGATAGAGAAAATATACCTGAAACTAATGGATCGAAGAACTGCCCAGCGGATTCAAAAGAGTCAGACAACTGATTTTCACCCACATGCAATTGACCTACCTAAATCTTCAGTCTTGTTCTCAAACCGATTTCGAGGATATTAATTGCGTAAAAGATCATGCAAACGAATAAGCCAATGATTAAGCCTGGAAAAATGCTTGCAACGGTGCTCCAAGGAGTCATATTAGCTATACGAACGCCTCCATCAGCGACGCCGAAAGATGCAAACAAAAGCAGGAATGTCGCGGTGCTCTTCTGCAACTTCCTGAATAGGCAGAGTGGAAGGGCTGTGGCAAAATAGAGGATTATTCCAGTGGATAAAGCATAAATCGGTGAAGCCCAACCGCCGAGAGCAACTCCGCTAACGGCGAGGAAATCCTTGACATAGGACATCGTTGTAGAAGCAGTTTGTAATTCTGGGCCTACAGTGAAGAGCAATAGGAATTCGTAAAAAACGAGTCCACTAGTCAATGGATCAACTATTATGAAGAAGACCATGACCAGAAAAGAGAGAAAGCCAGTTTTGTCCAATTTCAGTCCGTCTTTCAACGACAAAAGTGCTCCAAAGAGAGATCCTGCCAGTCCTGCAAGCATTCGTGGTCGTGAAGCGCCTCCAAAGCCCAAGAAACCTAATGCGGTCACTTTTGGGCTACTCGTGTGCAACCCCAAGGGAATAGCTAGTAGCACACTACAAGCAATGTAGACTACCTGCGTAAAGACAAAAACCAAAACTGAAAAAGCAATAGCATCAACAAAACCACTTACGAAGGGTTTTCTTCCGGCTTCTATCAACTTGCAAGACAGAAAAGCCAAACCCAAAAAGAACAGGAAAAGCGAACCTAGACCCACCAGGGCCGTGGCGTACACGTAGTTCTGAAAGTTAACCGGCAAACCAATGGCATTTGTTCTTTTGGGCAAATCGCGTAGAATCGATCCAAGGGAACGAACATCATCTACAATAGTGGTTTTGGCAGCATATCTTATCTGCAATTCATATGTAAACTCGGGAAAGGCGTCGCTCTTCACCACGATTATCTTGCGGACAACATCCAAACCTGGATAGATATATTTTTCAACCAATGTTCTTAGAGGTGGATAGTAATCACCTACAATGATTGCTTCAAAGACGCCAAGATCAGTGAGCAAACTGAATTCACTCATTTCATCAAAGACAGTAACTGAAACGCCATTCAGCTCGCTGCTTACAAGACTGCTTATCTCGGCTGCATTCTCCCTAGTAGATGACAACACATAAACCTTCAGACGAGGATCCGGTCCAGCCAAGAAACTCAATGACACCATTAAAAGGGCAACCAGAATGTAAAGTGTAAAAAGCTTTGATGAATCCATCTTCATTGCCGTTTTATACAATACTCTGACTGTGGCGGTTATTCTATTTGGGACGAGGCGGTTCAGTGTAGTTGCCAACCTAGAGGCTTTATCAATGATTGACTTCCATCTAGGGAGAAAGAAAATAATTCCATAAATCAGAAAAATCACAGCTAGTGTCGCAATGAATGCGTAGGTTTGCCAAGCCTCGGGCTCGTAGAGAACAACAAGTGGCCCGAAGATTCTGGAAGCAACTAGGCAGTCGTAGCCTTTTATTGTTGCCCTAGCGTAGCTCAGATCAGGATAGAATCGAGAATAGACTCTCAAAACTCTGGCGTTTGAGGGCGGAACTAAAACGAGATTGTAGGGGGTTATGCCAGACAGAGAGCTGGTGACGTTCCACATTTGAATTTCAACGGTGTTCCTCCAAAAAACGCTCTTGCCAGAAACGAACCCATTCAGCTTTATTGATGCGTTTCGTGTATACACAGGGAAGTTGACAGTCAGAACCCCCACGGGGGGATATCCCCAAAAACCATAAGTGTAGTTTCCGCTTTTTGGGAGCACTGTGACGTTCTGTAAGGAAAAGGGAACACCCATAGTGATCAATTGCGGAACTCCTGGTGGAGAAACCAAATTAATGGAGATATCAACCATTACTCGGAACTTGATGTCCAAGTCCCAAATCCCGTATTGGTCATCAAGAAAAATCCAGAAGTTGGCGATAAATG
>Ga0315314_1001835_pt1 | contig 18215 bp, 16 predicted proteins | sample TDP9_MG_FD_203631 | JGI IMG/M metagenome (GOLD analysis project Ga0315314, IMG submission 203631) | Freshwater sediment microbial communities from Lake Towuti, South Sulawesi, Indonesia - TDP9 | ecosystem: Environmental > Aquatic > Freshwater > Lake > Sediment | place: Indonesia: South Sulawesi...
GTTGGCATTTCAGTATTCTTCGGGTTTGCTTGGTCAGATGTCCATCAGCTCGGAATGTCAACGGTGGCCGTCACCAACGATGATCCGGAATTGGCTAGAAGGATTGTTGACGACCTCGCCGGGATGGCTTGGCAAAACCGTAAGCAATTGACGAGAGGAGAGAACCTGTACAATGTAAAAGACGGAGTCAGATATGCGATTGATAAAGCCAAGACCACATCAAAACCAATCATAATCCTAGATCACGCGGACCGCACAAACGACACGACATTTGTCCTCCAAGAACTTCTGGCCCAGAGGGCGCAGAACGTGGCAGTTCCTTTGCTATGCGATCCGGAAGCAGCTAGAATATGTAACGAGAAAGGTGTGGGCAGCGAGGTTGAGCTGAAGGTTGGTGGGAGAACGGGATGGAGGGATGGTGGCCCTGTCAAAGTGAAGGGCAAGGTGCTCTGGGCTGGTGCGGGCAGGTACATTGGCACTGGTCCGATGCGGCGAGGCCAAGAGACCGACTTGGGGCCCACAGCAATAATCAGAGTTGACGAGGTATGGCTTCAAGTCACTACCTTCAAGGCCTCTCTTATCGATGAGGATCCGATCACGCAATTTGGCTACAAAACCTCCGACTTTGATATCATTGTCACGAAGTCCAAGACTCATTTTCGAGCAGTGTACGAGAAAGTAGGCGAAGAGATAGTCATCGTTGACGCTCCGGGACAATGTCCCGCCGATGTGGGCGTCTTTCAGTACAAGAACGTGCCGCCCGGCGTATATCCCATCAGCAAGAAAGAATAGCCCCTATCTCTATGCTCGACATGAACTGATTCGCAGGAGGGCTACACAAGTGACGGACTCAAACAAACTCGGATTGCTCCAATCAGCAAACATGATCATTACTAGGCTGCTCAAAGTAAGACAAGGAGAGCAGGTTCTACTTGTTGCCGACTCGAAGACAAATATGAGTATGGTGACCGCTCTTGCCGCGGAGGCGTCTGCTGTTGGAGCCGGCTACCTCGTCGTAACAATCCCATCAAGAGAAAAGATCGGCGTAGAATCTCAGACCTCTCTTCCTGAATCTGTCAGGAAGATCCTTGAAGATTTCCAAGTCGTCGTAGGTCTCACAGCCACCTCGGGAGCTCCATCATACGATAGCAAGGTGGCGCATCTCTTGCATACAAAGAAGATCAGATACATGTCCATGGTCTTGAGGTCCATTGAGAACTGGACTGGAGGCGCGGCGAGAGCGAACTACGAAGAGGTCTACTCAACGGCTCAAAAACTGGCGAAGGTGTTCAAAGGTAGAGAGGTCGAGGTAACGACTCCATCAGGAACAAATCTGTCTGCGATCATTGAAGGGCGGAAGGCAATAGTTGAGGCCGGTATTGCCTTCGAACCGGGGCAGTCGGCTGCGTTCTCGGATGGCGAAGTGTCATTGAGCACAGTTGAGGGAACAGCAGAGGGAGTGGCAATCATCGATGGTCCGATCGCGTACTTTGGCGCACCGAGAGAACCTGTCAGAGTCGAGATTGAGAAGGGACGCGTTGTCAATGTTTCTGGAGGAAGAGAGTCCGGAATCCTTGGAGATTGGGTTGAGAAGGTTGAGAACTTCGACAACTTCGCTGAGATCGGAATTGGGGTCAACCCAAGTGCGCGGAGAAACGGCGACTGGCAAGAGGAGAAGAAAGGCCTAGGCACTGCCCATTTCGCATTGGGAGACAACATCTACTACTATGGAAAAGTGCATTGCCCCATTCACTTGGACATGGTCATATATGACCCGACGGTGGCTGTCGATGGAAATGTGATTGCGAAAGATAAGAGACTCTACATATCAGCGCCCTAACTCCGACCACGAAAGTCTTACTTTTGGCTATTCGCCATCCGGATAGACATATTAGCTAACCTACCGTAGTTGCGAAATCTGTTGGCGCTTAGACATGCAATTGAAAGATGTAAGGATCATAGAACTTGGCCACACAGTGGCCGTACCTTTCTGCACAATGTTGCTTGGCGATTTGGGTGCAGATGTCATCAAGATTGAGCAACCGGGAACGGGTGATTACAGTAGGGGCTGGTATCCGACCGTAGATGGTCAGAGCGCCACGTATCTCGCTTTGAATAGGAACAAGAGAAGCGTAACACTCAACCTGAAGTCCCCGGAGGCCCGTGAAATCCTATACAAACTCGTAGAGATGTCTGACGTTTTGATTACAAACTTCAGATCGAAAGCGCTTGAGTCCATGGGCGCAACGTACGAAACCGTGAAACGATTCAGTCCTAGAATCATCTACTGTACTCTCTCGGGATTCGGCGAAGGACCGTACAGCGACAGGCCTGCGTATGATCCTGTTCTACAGGGCATAGGAGGCTTCATGGCAATTACTGGTGAGCCCGGGCGCCCACCTGTTAGAGTTGGTCTAGCAGTCGTAGACATGTCCGCTGCCATGTATGCTGGAATGGCGATCCTCACAGCCCTGATGATGAGGGAGAAGACTGGCAAGGGACAATACATTGAGACCACCTTGCTTGACAGTGCCGCCTCATGGATGAGCTACGCAGCTTACTACTACTTCCTAACCGGGAAGACGCCCCCAAAGACAGGCTCGGCACACTTCTCGATAGTGCCCTATCAGTGCTTCGAAACCAAAGACGGAAGGTACATCACTGTCTGTTGTGGCAACGAGCCCACTTGGGAAAGACTTGTCTCAGCGCTGAGTCGGAAAGAGTTACAGGATCCAGAGTTCTCAACCAACATCAAAAGAGTTGAGAATAGGCAGAGGCTGGTTCCAATACTTGAGGAGATCTTCAGGTCGAAGAGTCGTGATGAGTGGCTCCGCATCCTACTGCGGGCAGATGTGCCCTCTGGACCAGTCAACGACATGGAAGAACTGTTCTCAGACCCAGCGATAATAGAACGAAAGATGTTGCTCGAGGTTGATCACCCAACCTTGGGGAAGATTAAGCAGATAGGATCAGCAATGAGATTCTCAGAGGCAGACTTTCGCATCAGACATCATCCTCCGCTACTCGGCGAACATACTGAAGAGGTTCTGCAGAGCCTAGGCTTCTCCGAACATCAGATAGCCAAACTTCGCGACGACGGAGCAATATGACCAGGAGCTTGACGGAGAATTCAGCTAGAACTCTGTGCTGAGCCCCATACAGCAAAATCTAAGCTGCGGAACAAGCAACTCTATTTCGACCCAAATGAGTACGCCAAATGGTGATAGGATGCGCCTTCCTCCCGGCCAGAGATGGACAGACCAGATCTTACGATGGAATGTAGACCACCCTGGCATAGTTCCCGAGAATCCCAAGGTCGACTTGAAATCTTGGGAACTCACCGTCGACGGAGAGGTTGAGAACCCTGTCACTCTTGACTGGAAAGGTCTGCTAGCGCTGCCTGCACATGAATCTGCAAGTGACTTTCACTGTGTCGAGGGCTGGAGCGTGGCAAATCGACGGTGGTTCGGAGTCAAGTTCAGCGCCTTGGCAGAGCTCGTGAAGCCCAAACCCGAGGCCAAATACGTTTTCTTCACATGTATGGACGGTTATACCACTTGTCTAGCGCTTGCAGATCTCCTTGAGGACAATGTTATCCTCGCCTACAAGCATGACGGAAAATACCTTGAAGAGTCGCTAGGCGCACCACTAAGACTAGTAGTGCCAAAGAAATACGCATACAAGAGCGCCATGTGGGTCGAGCGAATAACCTTCATGAAGACCAAAAAGCTCGGGTACTGGGAGCAGCGAGGATACAGCGACACAGCCGATGTCTGGAAGGACGACAGATACGCCAAGTAGAAGAGAACTTCTTGTTAGACGGCATCTGTTACAGAAGCGAGAAGACGACTCAAAGATTGGACTGATAAGTTCATAATCTCATCTTTCGCAACTCAAACGAATCTTCGAAAGGCTTCTTAATTCTACATCTGCATAGGAGGACAGGTGATCAGTTTTGTCGGCAGAGGACTTGAAAGCAAAAGTCCACAAAGCGATAAGAAAGAGAGCCAAAGAGATCGTGCAGATCGGCGACCAGATCTTTAGGCGTCCAGAACTAGGTTTCAAGGAATTTGAGACAGCCAAACTCGTTCAGCGCACTTTCAGGAAACTAGGTCTGTCATACGAGTCAGAGGTCGCCGTCACTGGTGTGATAGCAAACCTCGAAGGAAACTCTAAAGGGCCTACGATCAGCGTCATGGGAGAGCTTGACTCTGTTCTATGCTACAGCCATCCCTATGCGAATAAGACCACATGCGCAGTGCATGCCTGTGGACATAATGCTCAGATCGCTGCGATGCTCGGCGCAGCGATGGGTTTCGTTGACGCAAAAGTCATGAACGAGTTTCCGGGAGCCGTCTCCTTCATGGCTGTGCCCGCAGAGGAATACGTTGAGATAGAGTATCGATTGAGGCTGAGAGACGACGGAAAGATCAAGTTTCTCGGTGGGAAGCAGGAGTTCATCAGGCTTGGCAAGATGAATTCAGTTGACATGACGATCAAACATCACACGAGAAGCGGCAAGCGGGAGAGAAAGGTTTGGATCGGTGCAACGAACAACGGATTCGTTGGGAAAGCGATTCGATACAAAGGCAAGGAGGCACACGCTGGAGGCGCCCCAGACAAAGGGATCAACGCGTTGAACGCAGCTATGCTTGGGATCATGGGCGTCCACACGCTCCGTGAAACCTTCAAGGACAGCGACCACATCAGAGTTCACCCTATCATAACCAGAGGTGGAGACCTCGTCAACATTATACCGGCTGATGTTAGGATCGAAACGTACGTCAGAGGGAAGACGACTGACGCGATTCTCAAAGCAAGCAAGAAAGTGAACAGAGCTTTGAGAGGAGGCGCCTTGACGGTTGGAGCGAAGGTCGAGATCGAAGAGATACCTGGGTATCTGCCCCTGAAGAACGAGCCAGAGATGAGCAAGGTCTTCGGAGAGAACGCAAAGAAGATCTTGGGAAAGCCGGCCGTCAAACAGGATGAGCACAAGACCGGTTCAACAGATACAGGTGACATCTCAGCCATCATGCCGGCGATCGAGCCTTCGATCTCCGGAGCGACCGGAACGGGGCACGGTAGCGACTACAAGATCGCTGACAAGGAGATGGGCTACATAATTCCAGCTGAACTCATGGCGATGACAGTCATAGATCTTCTGTGGGATGATGCTGCCAACGCTCGTAGAATAGTTAGGGCATTCAAACCGGAAGTGAAGCGGCGGGAATATGTGCGGTACTGGGAACGGTTGCTGCGGTGAAGCTCATGGGCAGAGCTCGTCTAAGGTCGGGGCCATGAGAGGGCGAAACCTGTCCGCTTGTTCCTGACTGTGAGATAGACCGTCTAATCCAAGCACCGGTCGTCTGAAGACACCACGGGACAGAAACCCATATGTTGCACCTTAATGACTACGAAAGACTAAGGAGGCTGAGTACTCGGCTTCTCAGGGGTCAAAGATTCAGATGGGCAGGTACTTGAAAATGGTGATGGCCATGGTTCCTCTCGCCGTAGTCATGAGTGCGTATTGCTTTGCTCATCAATCTATGCAGCCCACGCATATCTCGGTAAAATGGCTGGGCCATTCAAGCTTCATGATAAGGGGTGGCGGCAAGGTCATCTACATGGATCCCTATGAAGGGGAATACAAAGACAAGGCAGACATAGTATTAGTGTCGCACTCGCACGCTGACCATTGCGACCCCTCAAAGATAGCAATGATTCGAAGAGACGACACATTAATCATTGCTCCAGCTGACTGCGTAGGAAAGATAGGCGGAAACATCACGTCCCTTAAACCCGGGGAGAAACTTGCAGTAGGAACCATTACGGTAGAAGCGGTGGAAGCTTACAACTACAAGAGGTTCCGATCTCCTGGAAATCCGTATCACCCTAAAGGCTTCGATGTCGGATATCTTCTGACGATTGGAGATAAGACAATCTATCATGCAGGAGACACAGACTTCATTGAAGAGATGAAGAGTCTGAAGGACATCTATCTGGCACTACTCCCGACCGGCGGCGTACAAACGATGGACAACAAGGAAGCAGCGGAGGCAGCGCTAGCTATCAATCCAAAATACGCTATGTCTATGCATCGTTGGAAGACAGATCCAAACGAGTTCAAGAAAGAAGTGGAAGCCAGATCTCAAATCAAAGTCATTCTGCTTCAGCCCGGAGAAACATTTGAAGCAGAATAACCCTCTCCTCCTTTTCTGGTACTCGGACCACGAGAATGATTTCGTGAGAGAACCTCGGGGCCTCACCTAGCTTAGCTTGATAAGCATGGCTAGGCTACTGGATCTTTCGGTACCAAGGAGCGATTGATAGAATGCCCGTTATCGACAGCGACAGGTCAGAGGCAGAAGGCCTACTCAATATTGCCAGACTGATGATGGTTTCCGCTAGGACCGCTCCCAAATCCGGTGGGAGAGACGATGTGGAAACTGTGCTGGTCTTTGGAGAGGAGAAGGATCGAATAGCAGACGAGATGGAGAAGATGGCAACAGAGAGAAACGCGAAAGGATTCTCACGAGATGGCAAGAACCTGAGGGATTCAGTTGCGGTTCTTCTGATAGGTGTTGAAGGAACGAAGAGCTTTGGCTTGGACTGTGGGGGTTGTGGCTTCAAGACTTGTAAAGAATTCGAGGAAACTGTGCGACGCAAGGGACGAGACTTCACAGGCCCAAACTGTATCTTCAAATCCCTGGATTTGGGCATAGCCTTGGGCTCTGCTGCCAAAACCGCCATGGATCATAACGCCGACAATAGGATCATGTACCGAATTGGAGCCGCTGCCATGAGACTGGGATTCACCAAGAAGTCGAGCGTAGTTATGGGGATTCCCATATCTGCAAAAGGTAAATCCATCTACTTCGACAGGAAGGATTAGTCGACCTCAAGGCTTACTGCAGACGCGAGTTCGCTCTGTCGCGTCCTAGTGATGATTGGTCTCCACGCTTCCACAGTGTTATAAGGGCAAAGAATGCAGTTCTCTCGTTGAGGTACGTTATTCATGAGAATCGCAGTAGCCAACTTCTCACATGAAACAGTCACTTTCTGCCCTAACATCACCACTCTTGAGGACTGGGAGAGGGGAGGAATACGTTACGGAAAGGACGCACTTAACACAGAAGGAGAAGGCAAGTCCTACATCACAGGATACAAGGAGGTTGCCGAGAAAGAGAGAGATGTGGAGCTTGTTGGTATCCTGAGAGCGGAGAGCCCTGCGACCGTTGGCATGGGAAGTTGGATCACAACAGAAGCCTTCGATACGATCGCGGATCGAATTGTTGACGGTATCAAGAAGGCGGGGAAGACAGATGGCGTTCTGCTTGCACTTCATGGCGCAATGGCGGTCACAGGAGTGCCTAGGCCTGAGGCTGAGCTCTCACGAAGAGTGAGGAAGACGGTTGGCAAGATCCCAATAATGGTGACCTTGGATCTACATGAAAACGAGGACATTGAACTCGCAAACGCAGTCGATGCAGTCTTTGTTTTGAAAACCTACCCACACCTCGACTCTCACGAGATAGGCATGACTGCCGCACATTGTATGGTAGAAACGGTGAAAGGGAAGTTCAAGTCGACAATGGCTGTACGCAAACCAAACATAATTTGTGCAAGTGTCTATCAGGCATCGAGTGCCCACCCGATGAAGACCGTTTATGACCGATGTCGAGAATGGGAGAGAAGAGGCGTGTACTGTGCCTCGGTTGGACCTGGATTCGCTTATGCAGATGTCCCGGACGTGGGCTTCTCGATATTTGTCGTCACCAACAACGACCATGAGCTGGCGGAGAAGGCGGCTCAGGATCTATCCGACCTTGTCTGGAGCCTGCGGAGCGATCTGACTCGTCCCTTGCCAAAGGCAAAGGACGGAGTTGCAAAGGTAATTGAAATGGTCAAGAAGGGAACGAAGCCAGTGGTCATCGCCTATCACAACGATAGGTTGGGTGACGGAACGCATATCCTCAAAGAACTGATCGCCCAAGGAGCGACGAATTTCTGTTCGACAAGTATCGCTGACCCTCGTGTGCTGGATATGCTAGCTAAGACCCACGAAGTGGGCGACAGAGTCACGGTAAGGATAGGTGGCTGGGTTCACCCGATCTCTGGTGAACCGGTTGAGGTCACAGGAAGAATAGAGTACTTGGGAAGTGCTGACTGGGTGGAAACGGGTCCGATGGGAAGGGGAGCGCGAGAACATGATGACCTAGTCGCATCCTTGAACATCGGAAACAACAATCACATCATAGTATCTCAAAGACTTAGAGCACCGATGAGTGCTGACCCCATCAAGGTTCTTGGTATCGATGTTGACAGCCTAGATATAGTGGAGATAAAGAGCAGGGTGCACCATAAGGCATTCTGGGACACGTGGGCAAAAGTTGACTTTCCAATCGATCCGCCTGGCACAACCCCAGCCGACCTGACGACTCTTCGTTATGAAAACATCCCTTGGGACATCTACCCTGTCGGGGAGAAATGGCGCAAATAGGGTCAGACGCGCGCCTGTCTATTGAGCGCCTTGGTGCGCTCGAAAATGGATCCACATAGCATGAAGGCAATACATATGACGATGACCTGCTATCTGTCTGCTTCGACAGGCTGTAGGTGTTGTATCTCATTCGATTGAGTTCTATGGCGAACCGTGTTGGGCTAAAGACTCCTGCAATAGACTAGCGCCTTTCTTCTCTTTCAGTTTGAGCGTTCCCAGTAGGCTGGCCAGAATGAACGCTGTTAGAGTTGAGAAGGCTGTCAAAAAGCCGGCTGAGTCGATGGCCACGCCCATTATGGCAGGACTCACTCCCGCGATTGTAAGGCGAACAGTATTGACTCTTCCTGCGATGAGCGCACGTTTTGAGGGAGGCAACAGGCTCATCAAGAAGGAGAACATCACGGGAATGGCTGTGTGCAAGCCGAAACCCAGCAAGGCAAGAGCCAACACCAGCCAAAGCCTCTCATAGATCAGAATAGTGAATATGGTTCCCATCATCAGTGACGCAGAGGAAATCAGCATTACGTTTCTGCGACCTAGGGTGTCCGACAGGTAGCCTCCCAATGGTCTGCCGAATATTCCAAGTATGCTCGGAACGGCAACATAGTACGCCAGATATGTCAACACAATCTTCTTTTCCACTGACAAGTACAGCGGCAGAAAAGCGGAGACCGCTTGAAACACAAATGCATGAATCGTCATGACCAAGAACAACATCAAGATCTCCCTGCTGAAGTATCCTTGGGTAGACTCCGGCTTATGCGCAGGTCCCGTTTCGGATCTCTCTGTACTCGGCAAGAATGTCCGAACCATCAACGTAACCGATAACCCCAAGGCCGCACAGATCAGATACGTGAGCCTCCAGCTGAATAGAAGTGCCATTGGAAGTACGAAAACAGAAGAAGCCAGACTTCCCAATGAAACTGCAGACTCATGCGTGCCAATGGCCCTTCCCATCTCCGGTTCGTCAAAGAGATTTGAGATTAGTGCCGTGGCTACGGTGAGATGGCAACCGGCACCAATCGCTCCCAGCACTGTGAGAATGAAGAATTGAATGTAGTTGGCGGAGAAGGCCAAGAGACCAGTGGATGTTGAAAGGAAGAAGATACCGAAAACTATGACCTTTCTGCTGCCAACCTTGCCTGCGAGGTATCCGGCAGGAAGCTGCATCCAAGCAAAGATCAGCAGGGATGATGTCGCCAAGATGCCTGCTTCAGTGTATGAAAGAGAGAACTCCTTTGTAATCAACGGAAGGAGAATTGGAAGAGATCCTCTTATGAATATGTGTGTAAACCATGTAATCGTACAGAAGAGCAAAGCGACACTTTTCTGATTCAAGACATACCGCGACCGAAGACGACACTAGGTCCCCTCATAGGTCAAACACACCCAAATCACCAATGATGAACCAAGCAGTAGAATTCCATGAGACTGGATGCAAGTGTTCCTTTCCACGTCAGCCTCCTGCTGTTGGAGGTAGAATAACCACCTCATCTCCGTCCTTAAGCACAGTCTCTACACCGTCTAGCAGGTGGATATTCCTTCCATTGACCAATATCGCGAGGTCGCCTCCACCTACCTTATAGTTGCCTAAGTAGCCTTGTCTTCTAAGCCCCGCACTTTCTGCCAGTCTGTTGCTCAGAGTCCCCACGGTCCCACCTTCATCCAATTCTATGACTTGCTTGCGGCCAAGGATGGTAACCAAGTTTCCGAAGACTCGGATACTGACTTTCATCGCGGTAGCCTGTGGCAAGTTAGAGGACAAATAACAAGGGAAATGGGTGACTACTTCCGGAGATTCCTCATCGTCGGTTCCAAGTCGGCGAGGCCAAGCTTCTGCAGTGTCTCCTTTGTCGGTACGCCTTTCTCGTCCCAGCCAAGAGTTTCGAAGTAAGTGCTCCTCTTCTTCTCTACAAGTTCTCTGTCGGTAGTCTTGCCTTTGTGGGGGCCTGACGGCAAGGGCTCGTAGAACCTAGGCGGATTATCGTCGTCTTCCATTGGCCTCCATCTGAGATCTGGGCCGCCCATGAGGAGCAGCGCCCTTTGGAGGGTGATGATTCTGGGTCCGTGCTCTCTTCTCCAGCGCTCCATGGTTATGGGGAAGCCTGTGACTGCTTTGGCGAAGTCGAAGACCAGTGACCGAGGGACCCAGAAGAAACAGAAGTTGCAGATCACGGCGGAATCCGTGAAGACCGCGGAGGACATCTCCGTGTAGCCATCAACGGCTACAGATGTGTGATCCCCACCTTGCACGCTTGCAGCATAGCTGATATCATGTGTATAATCCGCGTCACTTCTCGTGCCGTGGGCACCCACCTCAATCCCCTTCACATGGACCGCGTATGGCATGACATCAACGCCTTTCATTCTGCCGATTTTCAGGGCTGCCCTAAAGGTGCCCTCTGCGAGGATGTCTCCGATCTTCTCTCTCTTGGCAATGAGCCAAGCCAGTTTCTCGAAGGCCTCGGCGTCGCCCCACTTGAGTTCAAAGCCGAGATCCTCCTTCGTTAGGATTCCTCTCTGGTAGAGTTCCGCGGCAAATCCCATCGTGTTCGGGCCATTGATGCCTGAGTGGCCCAGATTGTCGATCACGGCGCTGATGTGAATGTTGTCGCCGGGGTCGAAGATGCCCAAGTTGGTTCCGCAGTACGCCTCCAGCTCGTAATCAGGCATGTCGGTGATGTCCCCCTTCCACCGGCCGCTCTTGATACAGCTGATCTTCATGCAGCTAGTCGTGCAGTTGAAGTCCGCCCAATACTTCTTCACCCAATACCGCGTTTCGAATAACGGTCCACCATATCGCTTCTCATCATGCCACTCCTCTTGCCAATTCCTGATCGGCTCGGAGCTCGTATCTGCACCTACCATGTAGCCTGCATAGCCCGTCCCCATCCTGCGAAAGTCGCTCTCCTCGATAAGATGCCTATGAACCTCCTTCCACAGAAGCTTCACCGCCTCAGGGGCATCCACCTCCGGCATCTTTCCCCGGCCCTTCGCGACGATGGCCTTCAGGTTCTTGGAGCCCATAACTGCGCCGTAGCCACCGTAGCCCGCAGCATGGCAAATCTTGGTCATCACCGCGGCGGTTCGAACTCGGTTCTCCCCCGCAGGGCCGATGTATATGATGCCGGGTTCTCGCCAAAGACCGATGTTGGGCTTTCGTTTGGTCAGCTCCTCAGTGACTTCCCTGTTCAAGATCCTGATTGTGTCTTCGCCGAGTTTGCCCCACATACGGCCTGCGTCTCTGATCTCGCCTCCTTCGTCTGTTACCAGAACGTAGACAGGGTTGCTGGCCGTGCCGGTTACGATGACTCCGTCGTAACCCGCCATCTTCAACTCGGAGGCGAACTCTGTGCTTGCAGTGGAGCCTACTGTGCCATTGCTGAGTGGAGACTTGCCTGAGCAGCAGATCCTAGCGCCGGGATATATGGCGGTCATCGGACCAGTGAGCGCTAGGAAAATGTTATCCGGCCCCAAAGGGTCAACTTTGGGCCACTTCTCGCCGATCCTATCCCAAAGTATCTTTGCAGCAAGTCCTCGGCCCCCGAAGTAGGCTTCCAAGACCGAGTCGCTGAAGGTTATGTCCCGGGCTGCTTCCTTGGTCAGGTCGACTTCGAGGAATTTTCCTGCGTATCCTCGCGACATCCTAGATCACCTTCTCTCCCTTCTCGCCGAAGAGATTCACGGCAAGATCCTTGGCCACTTCAATCGGATTCCTAGCAAACAGCTTCCTGTTGACGCTCTGCTCTTCATGAACCAAGGTCAGAGCGTCATATCCTGCCTCAACGCAGACCTTGACGCACTCAGGATCTCCACCACAGAAGTCGCAGATGACCGCCTTGTTGTCTTTCGGGTGGAGGAAAGGAATGCAACCAGGACAGGCGGTGATGCACTTGCCACAGCTTATGCACTTCTCCTTGTTCACGATCACCGCCGTCGTCGTTTCGTCAACTGAAAGCGCTTCGACCGGGCATGACTTGACGCATGGATAGTCGTCACATTGAGCGCATAGGTGAGGAACCTCGACTCCAGGGAAGGGCATGAAGATTCTTATTCGGGAAGCCTCCGGCCACATCCAGTCCTCATGGTGAAGGCTACACGCGATCTCGCATCGTCTGCATCCGGTACACTTCACGTAATCCCTAGTGATCCAAATTGGTTTTCCCGCCATATCACTCGACCACTCGGGACAGAGAGTAAGCTGATAGAATAAGCCTTTCCGAATGAGCTGCGCATATCGTCCAAGACAAGATCATTTCAGTAACCTAGTCATAATGTGGATTGACTCGTAGCGCTAGTGCTGAGGAACTTGGACCTTAAGGCAGATTCATTGATTCTTTCTTGGAGTTTGCAACTTCGGTTAAGTCTTATAAAACCAGATCTCAGCTTGAATCTGTGATTCACATGTCTGAGGTTGCGAAGAAGAAGGCTCTGCAGTGGATTTCAGCTAATGAGTCGCATATCATTGAGGTCAGCGACAAGATCTGGGAATTCGCGGAGCTCGGGCTGCAGGAGTTCAAATCTTCTGCTCTGCTTGCCGACGAATTAAGGAAAGCAGGGTTCAAGGTTGAGATGGGTGTAGCCGGAATGCCAACGGCGTTTGTCGCGAGCTACGGTTCAGGCCACCCTGCGATAGGAGTAATGGGCGAATACGACGCTCTGGCAGGAGTGTCACAGAAGGCCGTTCCCACAAAAGAGCCGATTGTCGAAGGGGCACCTGGGCACGGATGCGGCCACAACATTCACGGCACCTCCGGAATGGCCGGCGCGATAGCAGCGAAGGTCGCTATGGAAGCAAACGGAATCAAAGGCACAGTCAAGTTTTTCGGAACTCCGGCGGAGGAGACTGCTGGCGGCAAGGTCTACATGGTTAGGGACGGAGTCTTCGACGGCTTGGACGCCGTGCTAAGTCATCATCCCGGTTCGATGAATACTGGCGGCTACGCCGGGAACAACGCGGTCAATGATGCCAAGTTCCACTTCTATGGAGTTGCATCTCACGCAGCAGGTTCTCCTGAACAGGGACGTAGCGCAATGGACGCTCTCGAGTTGATGAACGTCGGTGTGAACTACCTGCGTGAGCATATAATCCAAGAAGCGCGAATACATTACGTAGTCACAGCTGGCGGCGACCAACCGAACGTAGTCCCAGCCTATGCCTGCTCATGGTACTATGTTCGGGCACCTGAGAGAGATCAAGTGGAACAGATATACAGTCGAGTTCTTGAGATCGCCAAGGGCGCAGCAATAATGACAGGAACCACTCATAAGGTGGAGTTTGTAGGAGGCCTATACAACAAGCTACTGAACCGCGCATTGAGCGATCTTGTAGTCGACAACATGCGCGAGATAGGCCCACCCGAATACACTGAAGAAGAGAAAAAATTCGCGAAAGAGATCGGAAAAACCGTGCCGCCAGATATGAAGAGAGATTCGCTAAGAAAATCCAAGAGGCCTGACTGGGAGAAACTCATAGATGTCGACTTGGATCGGACTGTTCCGGACACTTGGGACCGGTGGGGAGCAGGCTCAACAGATGTGTCAGATGTCAGTTGGAAGGCACCAACAGTGGAGTTCACGACTTCAACATTCGTCTTGGGAAGCCCTGGCCACTCGTGGCAGAACACTGCGCAATCAGGCATGGGGATCGGACACAAGTCTCTAATCTTCGCAGCTCAGACAACATCCGCATGCGTTATTGACCTGCTAACTAAACCCGAGGCACTGAAGAAAATCCAAGACGAATTCAAACAGAGGCTTAGTGGAAGAGTCTACAAGTCGCCTTTACCGTCGGACATGAAGCCTCCATTAGACATGTGGAAGAAGAAATAGATAGACTCCGAAGCCGGCCGACCGGCAAGATTCTTACAGCTTTTCGAAGGGGCATTCACAGTGCATGGAGCATTGTCTTACTTGACGTTCACTTGAAGTGCATAGATCTGTGCTGAAGTATCTCTCTATCCGGTCGGGAAACACGGTCACGACTCTCTCGTCTTGACCTATCTCATCTACTACTTTGAGTGATGCCAATGCGTTTGCACCCGAGGAAATTCCAATCATCAAGCCGTGCTCGCGAGATATCTTTCTCGCCATTTTCACCGCGTCATCGCCTCTGACGGTAATCACTCTATCTATCTGGTTCATATCCACAATCTCTGGGACGAATCCGTCACCGATCCCCGTGATCTTGTGCTCCTGTATCTCCTTTCGCCCGGAGAGAACAGCAGCCTCTTCAGGTTCTACGGCTACGATGCGGACATTGGGATTCCGCTCCCTTAGGGCTCTTCCTACGCCCATCAATGTTCCGCCCGTGCCTACACCAGCCACGAAGGCGTCAACATCACTATTCATCTGCTCAAGAATCTCTTTTCCAGTCGTGTGATAATGCGCCATAATGTTGTCGAGATTTCGGAACTGATTTGCCAAGAAGTAGCGTTCACCACTCATAGCTATTCTGTCGGCTTTCGCCACGGCTCCTTCAAAGCCCTCATCCTTCGGTGTCAGGCAGAGATTGGCGCCCAGACTCGTCATTATCTTGATCCGTTCCCCGGTCATGTGCTCGGGCATTACCACGAGCATTCTGTAGCCTTTTGCGGCTGCAACCATGGAAAGTGCAATTCCAGTGTTTCCGCTTGTGGCTTCGACTATTGTGTAGCCGGGCCTGAGAAGCCCCTTCTTCTCAGCTTCTTCCACAATATGCTTCGCTATCCGGTCTTTGATGCTTCCGCTTGGGTTGGTGAACTCGAGTTTCGCATATAGATCATATGCTTGACCTCGGAATTCCAGATCGAGCTTCAGCATGGGCGTGTTACCGATGAAGCTCAAGACAGATGTGTGCGAGAGCACTGCGACTTCACCGATTGCTCGATTGGCGATAGATAGTCGGCTTGTGAGTTCAAGAATCTTTGTTTCTTCATAGGATTGGCTGATCTAGGTCGTCGTTCTCAATGAAGAGTGGGCCTAGGTTTCGTCATGGCTTCGGCTATTAGCGGTGCAACGGAGACGACGCTGACCGAGCTGGACACGGTGTCTGTGCCCACGATTGATTCGGCACCGCCTTTCAAAATGCCTTCTTCTGCGTCTCCTATTAGAAGAGGATGGACGCAGGCTACGTAGATCCTTCTGGGGTTCTGCTCCTTGACCCACTGAACTGCCTTTATCATGGTCTTTCCGCTGCTTATGACATCATCGAATATCGCAACATCCTTGTTCTTCACAGGTAGGGGCTTGTTCTCGATTGTCACGCCTCCCGTCATATGATCTCGCTTGGTAGGTATGTAATCGTACTCGCCTTTCAGCGCGTTGTTTGCCTCAACCGCCATGCTCAGCCCCTTCTTGCCTAGTGAGAGGCAGAACACGTTCCTCAGGCCTAGTTCCCTGAAGTGATTTGCAAGCAGGCCAATAGCGGACAGATCTTCGACCGGTAATCCCAATTGGCCTAGGATACTTGGATTGTGCGAGTTAACCGTGACAATCCTGCTTACGCCACATGCTCGGAGTAGTCTCGCTATGGTGTTTACGCTGAAGACCTCTCCTGGCCTGAAGCGCTTATCTTGACGTGCGTAGGCGAAGTAGGGAACCGCAGCATCAACAGACTTAGCACCCATATCTTTCGCGTTATCTGCCATGAGCAGAAGATGGACAAGATTCTCATTCTGAGGTGGACCAGTCGTTTGGACAATGAGCACTTCTTCGTTCTCTACGCTTTCTTCGAATCGAATGCGGGATTCTCCATCTGGAAAGCGTTTGAACTCGATTGGAACAGTCTTCGCCTTCAACAGCTCGGCGACTCTATGCCCCAGTTCCGCAGATGCTGGACCCGGAATGACTATCAAACTTGTCCTCATCTTCAACGTTTGTGATTATTGGAACGAGTTGCGGGATAATGCCATAAGTCTTTCTTAACGGGGGGACTTTCCTGAAGGTCCGAGTGGAAGACGTTATCTAGCCTAGGTGTAACTAGTAGCCGATAGTACCCGACATGGCTAAGGCTATCTGAACTGCGTTACCCGTTAAGTCCGAGAACAATGGTCTCTATCATCTTCGACTTGGAAGGAACCTTGGTGCGAAGCGTCGAGATGAGCGAGGAGGCCATACTTGAATTCAGGCAGCAGACACGTAACAAGCTGATCGAACTTGGAATTCCCTCAGAAACCCTTGCTGGGATCGAGACATCTACGCTGATGCGCAACAGAGCGAGTCAGTTTGCAGGAGAGAACCTTTCCGACTCGGAGAGACTAAGATTGGAACGGAAACTGGACCAGTTCCTACTGGGATATGAACTCGGATGGGCGAAGGAATCGGTGTTGTTCCCTGACGCTGTCCCAGTGCTTGAGACTCTGAAAGAGCGAGGCATCCGTATGGCCATCGTTACGAATACCTCAAGGCAGGCGGCTGAGATGATCTTTGCCAAGCACCGACTATCTGAGTACTTTGATGTCGTGATCACGCGAAACGATGTCGTCCAGCTAAAACCTGATCCTCAAGGCATTCTTCTCGCGCTTGAACGTCTTGGCGACAGAGCTGAATTCTTCGTGGGCGACACAAGAATCGACTCAGAAGCAGCTAGGAACGCTGGAATCAGATCCATCATAGTCAGAAGGGGCTGGCCTCATACCTTGCTGCCACCCGATCCTCGTGCAGACTATGGTGTCGACTCGCTTGCAGAGATCACAAGGATTATCCAGAGAGACGGAATCCTGTGACAACACGGCCATATGCTTACTGTGATTACAGTCATTCAGCCGGTTGACTCGGTTACCCATTAGACGAAACCGGCATATTCCAGATGTGTATGGCCGATTTCCTCTGAGGCATAAATATCTCGGGCGCGGTAATGATGATTCTAGGTGAGATTGTTGACACTCGGAAAGGTAACGGACCGAGTATGTGCAGATACGACCCCTGTAGGCGCAGGAAACGCCGGAGCAATCATACTGCATGATCAGGTTGTCGTTGTCGATTCTCAGTATCTGAAGCACGCAAAGGAACTTAGACGAGAGATTGAACGAACTACTTCAAATAGGATCCGTTTCCTTCTCTTGACGCATTCGCATAGCGACCATGTCTTCGGCAACGAAGTCTTCCGGGACTGCGAGATTGTGGCTCATAGGTCCTTGAAGGCTCGAATGGAAGAACTCCTATCCACTACATGGTCCAAGGAGAGCTTGGAGAAGCAGATAGCCGAGCTGAGGAAGACCGATCCAGAGAGGGCTTCAAGGTTTGAGGGTGTTCAGATCACTCTCCCCACTCATGTCTTCGACGAAGAATTCAAGATTACTGACAAGGACTTGGAGGTAGTTATGAGGCACGTGGGCGGCCACACCAAGGACTCAAGCATTGTCTATTTTCCTGCTGAACAGATTCTCTTTTCAGGGGACCTCATCTTCTCCAAAGCGTTTCCCTACGGCGCTGACCCTACAGTCGATCCAGACGAATGGCTACAAGTACTCAAGAATGTCCTGGAGATGCCCGTGAGAACAATCATTCCGGGCCACGGTCCGATATGTGACAAGCGTGAAGTTCAGGCCTACATCGATTTCATCAAGACAGTGAAGGACAAGATGATCGCGATGATCCGCGCAGGAAAGACTGCGGAAGAGATCACTAAGGATGAGGATTATCCGCCCTTCTATTCGATATCCGCAGACCCGCGACGACAGAGCACTTTGGCTCAATGGTACAAGGTGTGGCATCAAAAAGCAGGTTGACTGAC
>Ga0315314_1001836_pt1 | contig 18212 bp, 20 predicted proteins | sample TDP9_MG_FD_203631 | JGI IMG/M metagenome (GOLD analysis project Ga0315314, IMG submission 203631) | Freshwater sediment microbial communities from Lake Towuti, South Sulawesi, Indonesia - TDP9 | ecosystem: Environmental > Aquatic > Freshwater > Lake > Sediment | place: Indonesia: South Sulawesi...
TCTATTTACCCTGGTCAAGGGTAAAGCTCAGGCTGAAAAAATATACCACAACCTCCAGCAACAAGGTCTAGAATCCTACTTGACTGATACCTCGGCGGCTATTTAATCATTCTGTCTTGATTTATCTAACCACCCCTTGACCAATTCCTCCTCGCCCTGCTTGGTGGTCACTTTTCCGTCAAGCCTGGCTTCGTGTAGCAGATTTAACACCTCTTTGATTTGGGGACCAGAGGTTATGCCTATCTTTATCAGGTCGTCGCCGGTGAGGGCAGGCTTGATAAAACGGAGGGTGCGGAGAAAGGTTTCCATATGCTGGTGGGCTATGGCTGAGCTGGTGGCTAAGGAATTGGCGATGATGGCTATTTGAGAATAGCCCTGGAGTAGGTGGTAAATTTGGCTGCGTCTAAGCTCAGGGTAAGTCAGTGTCTTGAGTTTACTTTTGAGGCTATTAGAATCGCGGAGGGTTTGAGCTAATAACTTTGGTAGTCTCAGGTATGAAATCAGGAGTTCATTCTCCTCATTAGTTAGCGGGTAAGCCAGGAGGGCTAGGTAGAGCTCAACCGGTGGTGGGTTAGGCGAGCTTAGCTGCCGAGCCTGCTCAAACTTTTCCGTCAGCCAGCCGTCGCCCTTTAAAGATGGGTGTAATTTGGCTAACACCCCTAGTTCTTCAGCCCGGCGCAGGGCTTTCTCTGGGTATCCCTCCTGTAATATACATTCCAGTTCGTAGCGTATTCGGTCGCCACTAATGGTATCCAGCATAGGTATATCTCGTTTAAGTAGCTCAAGGGTGCTCTTTTCTAGCTGGAAGCCTAGCCGTTGCTCATAACGCAGACCACGCCAGATACGGGTGGCATCATCAATAAAGCTCTTTTCGTGGAGGACGCGGATAAGTTTGTGCTCAAGGTCGTTCCTGCTGCCATACAGGTCAATTAGTTCGCCGTAGCGGCTGGGGCTGAGATGGATAGCCAGGGCGTTGATGGTGAAGTCGCGACGAAAGAGGTCGCTGTTAATAGAGCTTGGCTTTACCTCGGGCAAGGCTCCGGGCTTAGAATAGGTCTCTGAGCGGGCGGTAGCTATGTCAACGCTCCATTTACCCCACTGCAGTTTAGCAGTATTAAACTGGGGATAGGTGGTAATTTTTCCCCGGTTAATCTCGGCTAACCGCTTGGCTAGCTCGATGGCATTACCTTCCACCACCAGGTCAAGGTCAAGGTTAGTTCGTCCCAGGAGCAGGTCACGAACCACCCCGCCGACGAGGTACAGGTTCTGCCCTTGGCTAACAGCCACCCCACCGGCTGACTGCATAAAATTGACCAGCTCGGCTGGTAGCTGTTTTTTGATTTTGCTGGCTAGATTAGTAATTTCAGCCATTTTCCGAATTATAACACAGGTTATTACTGAGTTCATTTTAAGCGTATGCCCTAGATAGGGATTGTTTAGAAACCCATCCCCCTGACCCCCTCTCCTTAAAGAAGGAGAGGGGAATTAAGGGGGTGAGGTTAATAAACAATCCATTGTTATTTAATGGTTATTCCCTTATAATGAAGTCCATATAGGTATAGAAAATGAAAGTAGTGTCAATTGTAGGTATGACCGGGGCTGGCAAAACCGAGGTAGCCAAGGTATTTGAGGAGAGCAGTTTTGTTAGAATAAGGTTCGGTGATTTAACTGATAAAGAAATAGAGAAGCAGGGCTTAGAGCTAAATGAGGAAAATGAGCGCTACGTCAGGGAACTCCTCAGAAAACAGTACGGGATGGCAGCTTATGCCAAGTTGAATCTAACCAGGATTGATGAGACATTAAAGCATTCTAACGTAGTAATTGACGGGCTTTACTCCTGGGAGGAATACACCTTTCTCAAGACTTATTACGAAAATGACTTTCATGTAGTCGCGGTTTGGGCATCTCCAGGAACAAGGTATGCTCGTCTGACCAGCAGACTGAACCGGTCCCTGACAATAGACGAGGCTATCCGTCGGGATGTGGCAGAGGTGGAGAACCTTAAGAAGGGCGGACCTATTGCCATGGCTGATTTCACCATTATTAACGAGTCTTCCCTGAAGAATCTGAGAAAGGAAGCCAGAAGGATTATCTCTAGGTTAAGATGAGAAGGTTGACCAGACCAGACAGCGATGAGTATTTTTTGAAGATAGCCTCAGTGGTGGCTGAACGCTCAACCTGCCGTCGGCATCACGTTGGGGCGGTGGCAGTAAGGAGTAAGCACATACTGGCTACCGGTTACAATGGTGCCCCTTCCGGTTTCAAGGACTGCCTTGAGCTTGGTTGTCTCAGGGATGAGCTAGGTATACCATCAGGGGAGAGGCAGGAAGTATGCCGGGGCATTCATGCTGAGCAAAATGTAATCATCCAAGCCACCCTCCACGGGGTCAGCCTTGAGGGGAGCACTATTTATGCCACCCACACGCCGTGCGTACTATGTGCCAAGATGCTGGTGAATGCCAAGATACAGCGGTTTGCCAGTTTTGGTAAGTATAGCGATGATTCGTTTATCGACCTGTTCAAAGAAGCGGGTATAGAAGTTGACATAAAAAAAAGACCACCGTCCCGAATAAGTTATCTAGATTAGCCCCTGGCGGCGGTTATAATCTTTCCACGAGCTTATACATAGCTTCATAAGCCTTACCAAAATCGGGGTTAACCTGGTAAAGCCTGTCTTTTAATTCATTCATTCTCTGGGCAAATTTCTGGCTATCTTTATTGGCTACTAAATCTGCCCAGGTTTTGGCTTTGCTCTGGAATAGCTTTTCAATTTCAGCAACATTGGGTAGATTCATCTGTAAAGAGGTATAAAACTCTGGGTCTTCTGAGATGACGCCTTCGGCTAGCGTTAGCAGTAGCTTAAATGTGCTCCCACCAATTGCCCTCATCTGCTTTAACTTATCAACGCTCAGTAAGGTATCAGCTGAAACGATAGCAATAAAGTGGGACAGTCCGAGGATGACCGCCATCATTTCATCGTGTTCCTCAGGGCTCATAAGAGTGACTCTAGCCCCTCTAGTTTCCAAATACTCCCTGATTTTTTGGGCAAGGGCTATCTCTGCTTCACTGGTTGGGGTCAAAACAAAGCTCTGATTAGCAATGCCTCTGGCACCGGGACCAAACATTGGGTGCATACCAAGCACTATTCCGGTTTTAATATATTTGTGCATTATTTCCACCGGGAATGCTTTGATGGAGGTAATATCTATAATGACCTGCTCGGGGCGGGTGTGGGGGCAAATCTGCTCCACCACCGACTTAAAATTGTCTATGGGCACTGATATTATAATGGCTTGGGCCAGCTTGGCTGCTTCCACATTAGTGGCTGCCTCAACTCCCAGTTGCTTCTTTGCCTCCAGCAGCTTGTTTTGATTTCTGCCGGTTATTACTACCTCATGGTCTTCTTGTAGTAAAAATTTGGCACACCACCGCCCCATCTTCCCCGAACCACCAATTATGGCTACTCTCACCTGATTGCCCTCACACTTTACTTTGCTTTAGGATATGACCCTAATATCTTTAAGAAGAGCGATGTCCTGTCTAGGTTCTCCAGGACCTCTCGGGGCGCCTTGTCCTCGCGGTGACCTTCAAAGTCAAGATAAAAGTTATATTCCCACGGCTTTTGTCTCGTTGGCCTGGACTCAATCTTGGTCAGATTAATATTTCTGACGGCAAATTCTTTAATAAACTCATGCAATGCCCTTGGTCTGTGCTTCACCGAGAAAACTATAGAAGTCTTGTCATTCCCTGAAGGCGGTGAGTCCTCCTTGGCTAGAATAAAGAAGCGGGTAAAGTTATTCGGGTTGTCCTCTATCTCGCTGGCAATAATCTTCATCTTGTAGATTTCTGCTGCCCTGGCGCTGGCAATGGCGGCGCCATCGGTTATTGCCTTCTCCTTTATCATTTTTACACTGCCGGCGGTATCATAGGTCGGGATTAATTCACAGCCTAAATGCTTTAAGAAGGTCTTACATTGAGCTAGGGCTTGGGGGTGGGAATAGACCCGTTTTATCAAGTCCAGTCGTGCTTCCGGGCTGGCTATGAGGCAATGAGAGATGCGAAGCTCAGTTTCACCGCAGACCTTAAGGCTGGAATCCAAAAGCAGGTCATATACTCGGCTTATACTCCCTTCCAGCGAGTTCTCAACCGGGACAATTCCAAACTGCACCTCATCTTGCTCTACAACCTTAAATACGTCGTCCAGGCTCTCATAGGGCTTGGTTATTATTGAAGGGTCGAAAAACTGAAGAGCCGCCTCTTCACTATAGGCACCAACCTCACCCTGAAAAGCTACTTCCTTGCCTTGTGTCCTTTTGCACGCCGTCACTATTTGTTTATAGATTCTTTCTATAACTTCCTGGCTTATGTTTTCATCCCGGGCAATGCTTTTGATATTTTCCCAGACCCTCTTTTCTCTTTCCTTGTCGTCAATTTGTCTTCCCCGTTTCTTTTTCTCCTCGCCTATTTCTTGAGCAGTCCTCATCCTCTCGGCTATAAGCTTAACTATATTGGCATCGGTCTCGTCTATTTTCCGTCTTAAATCCTCTAGGTTCATTTTATCACCCTCGGGATTAGTCCAGCCCTCATAGCGAAGTCGCAGAGGGTCACCGCCATCATTGATTCCACTACAGCCACCGCTCTGGGGACGATGCAGACGTCATGCCTCCCCTTGACCGTCAAGCTGGCGTTCTCCATATCTTTAATATTTACCGTCGGCTGGCTTTTAGCGATAGAGGAGGTCGGCTTAATGGCGACCCTGAGCACTATCGGCATGCCGTTGCTTATCCCGCCGAGGATGCCGCCGGCATTATTGGTCACAGTAACTATCTTACCATTTTTGATGGTAAACGGGTCGTTATTCTCTGAGCCCTTTTTTCTAGCCGCTGAGAAACCCGAGCCGAATTCAACCCCCTTGACTGCCGGGATGGCAAACAGGGCTTTGGCCAGGTCTCCGTCCAAGGTGTCAAAGACGGGCTCCCCCAGGCCGACCGGCACATTCAGGGCTATGCCTTCTATCATCCCGCCAATGCTATCGCCCTCCGCTTTCACCTTGTCAATGGCTTTAGCCATGGCTTTGGCAGCTTTCAGGTCGGCGCATTTGACCGGATTTTTCTGAGCATTTTCCCTTATTTCATCAAACCCCTTGGGCTCAGCCTTTACGCCGCCGATTTCAATAGTGTGAGCCAGAACCTCAACGCCGATTAGATTAAGCAACTTTTTGGCAATAGCCCCAGCCATGACAAAAGTAGCCGTGATTCTACCTGAGAACCTGCCGCCGCCTCTGAAATCATTAAACCCCCCGTACTTCATAAAGGCGGTATAGTCGGCGTGACCTGGTCTAAGCAGGAATCTGGTTTTTTCATACTCGCTGGAATCTATATCCTTATTCCATATCACCAGACAGATGGGGGCGCCAGTGGTCCTGCCGTTGAAAATGCCGGAAAGAATCTCAACCTTGTCCTCTTCCGCCCTCTTGGTTGCCGCCATGCCTACCCCTGGTTTTCTCTTGTCTACCTCTCTTTGGATGTCCTGCTCGGTGATGGGTAGACCGGCAGGGCAGCCGTCTATAATAATTCCCACGCATCTGCCATGGCTTTCACCAAAGCTGGTTATGCTGAAAAGCTTGCCCAGGCTATTTTCCATCTATCTTTACCTCCCCGCCTATACTTTTTAATACCTCCCAGAATTGGGGGAAAGTCTTTGACACACATTCGGCGTCATTTATTACTGTCTCCCCGACTACCGAACCGAGGATACTGAAAGCCATGGCAACCCTGTGGTCACCTTTAGAATCTATAATTGAGCCTTTTGGTGTTGAGCCGGCGATGATTAGTCTGTTTCTTTCCTCTTGGGCTTTTATCCCCATTTTTTGAAGTCCCTCCCTTACCGCCGAAACTCGGTTTGACTCTTTTATCCGTCCTCTTTCTATTCCGACCAATTCGCTTACCCCGTCTGCCGATGCGGCAAGAACTGCCACGGTAGGCAGAAGGTCTATGCAGTCGGACAAATCAGCTCGTATGGCATTTAGTTTTGACCTTCTTACTGTGATTGAATTTTTGTCCGTCTTGACCCAAGCCCCCATGTCTTTCAAGAAGTTTAGTATTATTTTATCCCCCTGCCAACTCTCTGGATTCAGGTTTTCAATCTTTACCTCCCCAGACAAAGCCCCCAAAGCCAAGAAATATGAAGCCGATGACCAGTCCCCCTCCACCTTGTATCTGGTCGGTTTATATATCTGCTTTGATACTTCAAACTCCGTTAAATCTTTAGAGTAGTTTACTTTTATCCCAAACTTCTCCAGACAATCTATAGTCATCAGCACAAAGGGCTTTGATTCTAGTGGCGTGGTCAACCTGATTTTAACACCTTTGTCGGCAAAAGGGGATATGAACAGTAGCGCCGATACAAACTGAGAGCTTATATTACCCGGTAGTTCGGCTACCCCACCCCTTAATCCTCCGTCAACCACTACTGGGGCTACTTCACCCTGGCAGGAGCAATTGACCCCCAGTTGTCTCAGGGCTTGGATTAGCGGTTTGACCGGTCTCCTGGATAGAGAAGGTCCGGAGACTAATCGGCATTTACCGGGGACTAGGGAGCAGATAGCGGTCATAAATCTCAAGGTAGCGGCGGATTCACCACAGAATAGGTCGGTAGCTGGCTGGTGGAAATTGCCCCCTTTAACCTGCCAGGAGTCGTTCTTTTGATGGATATCAACGCCAATCTGGCTCAACACGTTCAGGGCAGCTTCGGTATCGTCTGAGGTCAATGGGTGTATTAGTTCACTCTCACCTTTGGCTAGGGCAGCGCACATCAGCCCCCGAATGGTATAGCTTTTTGAGGAAGGGGCTCTCACCTTGCCTTTTATCTCGCTTTTAGAAATTGAAGCTTTCATCTTCTTTTAGCTTCTCTATTATTTGCTCAACAACAGAATCAACATCCAGTTTTGAGGTATCTATTTTGATATCGGCGGCTCGCTCATAAAACGGCTTCCTGAATGTTAATAGCTCTTGGACAGTCAGAGCTTGGTTTGATGCCTTAAGCAGAGGTCTTTCCATCCCACCACCTGATACTCGCTTTAGTATTACCTTTGGCGACGCTGTCAGGTAAACTATTATAGATTCGTTTCTCAGTCGGTCAATGTTTATTTTGTTCAGGACTACCCCACCACCACAGGCGATAACTTGGTTCTTGCCCTTGGCAGCCTCCTTAGTAACCTCAATCTCAAGCTCACGAAAGGCTATCTCTCCATCCTGTTTAAATATCTCGGGGATGGTCTTTCCTGCTTTTTGCTCAATTAGAGAGTCCATTTCAATGAATTTCTTATCTAGCTTTTTAGCCAGAGCTTTGCCTACTGCTGTCTTCCCTGTCCCCATAAAACCGATGAGAGCTATACTAGTTTTCATTGCTTTGTAATTCTAGAGATAGGCAACCCCTTTTTGCATTCGAGAGGTAGAGCTAGAAAATTGGCTTCGCCTCGGTTCCCCCCCAAATTAACAAGTGGTTTACAAGATACTTTCGAATAAAGGGACATCGTTTTTTGCTCTTAATACTTGTTCAAGGAGAATTCGCTTTCTATCATAACCTATAATTTGTCTAGCTACTCTAGCACGTGTACCCAGTAGTTGCACATCGCTCTTGTCCGAAGGCCAATCGTATTGTCTTCTTTCTGGGGCAACCAAGATTTTGCCAGCCAGGTTTTGGTCAAAAAGTACTGCCTTAGAGAAAAGCTGGCTATTACTCGAGCCTTTCCACACCCAAAACTTATTGAAGAAATCCGGATTGGCTTGCCCTCTTTTTATATGGGCGTTTTGTCCAAATATTTTCAAATCTTCTTCGTTTGGCATTTTAATTACGTGCTTCCGTCTGTTACAAATTTCAAAAAAGCCAATGAAGTAGAAGTGATAATCATCCGTCTTCTCAGAATTTCTAATTGATGTTAGCCCAGCAAAGAAGAAAAGTAGGTCGCCTTCATCTTTCCGAAGGTGTTTCAGATTTGCTGCTCTGCCTATAGCTATAGTCTCAGGGTTATCCCCATATGTAAATGTTCCAAATTCTGGGTCATTGTGAACTCGTTTTTCCAAGTATCTATCGGAAATGTAGTGCCAGACTTTTTGGTCTTTTATAAAGTCTCTATAAGTGGGTAAGGCGGGGCATCTAGGAAATAAATCCTTCTTGGCATCGGGTTCTTTATCTTCTTCTGGAATTGGCATAAAGAAAAATGTCCCATCTTCGTATAGGGGACTGATTAGTCCGCTATGGTTTTTGTTTGCCCCAACATTGATAATTATTATCTCCCTGTCACGTAAAGCCTTTAACATTTCCGTTTTATCTTCCTTGGCTTTTTCTTAACTATAATACCTTTGAGGTTATCTGGCTATATCGGAGAATAACATTTTTCGGAAACTGCTAAACAATCCCTTGTAGCCCCTTAATTGCCGCTTCCTTCATTAGCTTGACCGGGGCTTTTACCCCAGTCCAGAGTTCAAAGGCTAAAGCTCCCTGCCAGACGAGCATGTCAACCCCGCTTATAGTTTCAGCACCCGCCGCCTTAGCCTCCCTCAGTAACCTCGTCTTAATCGGATTATACACGATATCAAAAACAATAAGCGACGGTTTGAGCAAATTGGGACTGACCGGTGTTTCATCAATATTAGGGCTCATGCCGACACTGGTAGCGTTAACCAGAATATCAGCCTTTTCTAACACCTTTGCCAGATTTTCCCCATTCAGTTCTAAGGCTTTAACTTCTTTCTTAAAGACCTGTGAAATCCTACTAGCTAGCTCCTCTGCCCAATCTAACTCTAATAGACGGTTGAGGATAACCAGATGCGCACCTCTTTCGGCAAGAATAAAAGAGATTGCTCTTGAGGCGCCGCCGGCTCCCAGAACGACCACGTTTTTTCCTCTCGGCTCGATTCTTCTTTCGAGCAGGGCTTGGAGAAAGCCGGTGGCGTCGGTATTGTAGCCGGTTAAAGCCCCGTCATCATTTACTATGGTATTGACCGCACCTATCCTCTGAGCCAGAGGGTCTAGCTCATCAAGGAATGGGATAACGGTAACCTTGTGGGGTATGGTAACATTCAGTCCTCTTATATTCAGGGCTCTCATCCCAGCAATAGCCTTACCTAACCCCTCTTTCTTCACCCTGAACGGGACATAGAGGTAATTTAGCCCTATCTTCTCAAAGGCAGCGTTATGCATCGCTGGCGACATACTATGTTCTATCGGGTCACCAATTACCCCGCAGATTCTACTCTCTCCCGATATAGTCTTGTTTTTCATGTCTACATCACTTTATCGAATTGTAAAGCTTCCTTAATTCCCTGGCGGTTATCTGCCCTGGGGCAGATTCTTTGCCCTCTTCAATTGAAGCGTAGGTAAAATCACCACCAACCAGTGGGCAGAGAATTCGGCTGGCCAGCCCCAGGGGTCCCATGGCAAATGAAATTATTCTTGTTCTGGGGAACTCAGCGATGAGCTGCAAAACAGTCAGGTTATCCTCAAGCCTTTGGGCGGTGGTAATCACCTTACATATATCGGCGCCGGCAGCTAATTGCCGCTGGACTATTTCCTTCATCTTATCAAGGGGGGGCGTTTTCTCCAGTTCATGAAACGACAAAAGGCATTTTGCCCTCTTCTTGATGACTGGCATGGCTGCCTCCAGGTTTCTGGTATTGAGTTCAATATCAACTATGTCGGCCCCTAGCTCAGTGGCTTTAACGAGTTCGTCTATTCTGCCGGCTTCGTCCCCTTCCCATTTGCCACCTTCCTCGACGCACCGATTAGATGCTATCCAGGGTTTATGGAGTTGCTTATCCACTTCTTGCCAGCCGTCACCGATGAGGTCTATTCGCACCTCAAATAATTCAACGACTGGTTCGATTGCCTTTATTGCCGCTAGGTCTCTATTTACTATGACAGCACAAATTCTAGTTCTCTTCATTCCAATCCACCAAGATTTGCTCTACCAGAGAGAGGCTTACTTCATCGGTGATAAAAACGCTGCCTAGGGATTTGGGTAAAATAAATCTTACCTTGCCTCTCAGGACCTTTTTATCATGTGTTATTGCCTGGATTATTTTCTCCGCCTTAAGATTGGGCATTTTTGTGGGCAGATCGGCTCTCTGGATAAGGCGGTTTAATCTTATTAGCTCATTTTTGTCAAGTATTCCCATCTGGTTTGAAATTTTGGCGGCAGCTAGCATCCCGATGGCTACCGCTGTGCCGTGTCCCACTTTGAATTCTGATGCTGATTCAATGGCATGCCCAACGGTGTGACCATAGTTCAAAATAGCTCTCAAGCCTAAATCCTTCTCGTCCTTTTCCACTACTTCGGCTTTAATCTTAGCCGACCTGAAAACAATCTCTTCCAGCGCCCCATCATCAACGGACTTTATCTTATCAAGGTTAGCTTCAATATAGGTGAGAAGCCCTTTATCCCGAATTACTCCGTACTTTATGACCTCGGCTAGTCCATCAACGAGGGTTTTGGCATCAAGGGTTTTCAGGGTAGCGATATCGGCAATTACTAACCTTGGCTGATAGAAGGCGCCGATTCTGTTTTTCAGTTGCCCGTGGTCTACTGCCACCTTACCCCCGATGCTGCTGTCAACCTGGGCGAGCAGGGTGGTTGGTAATTGTATTAGTGGCACCCCACGCAAGTAGGTGGCGGCAACAAATCCTGCCAGGTCGCCAATAACCCCGCCCCCTAAAGCCAGGACAGGGGTTGTCCTTTCGGCAAAGGAATCGGTCAATCCAGTATATAATCTACCGGCAACCTCTAATGATTTTTGCTCTTCCCCGTCAGGGACCTGAAGTATAGTTACCCTGAAGCCCTCTCTGGTGAGATTCCGCTCTAGAGCATCGCCATATAGCCCCTTCACTACGGGGTTGGTGATAATTGCTAGGCTACCGGTAAACCCGTTTTCCTTTAACCGTTGACCGGTCTGCCCGAGTATCTCTGAGCCTATATAGATGTGGTAACTATTATTGCCAAGTCTTACTTTAACCTTTTTCATTTCTTCCAGGTTTAACCAGTTTATGGATTCTTTGGCAGGCATCAATGACGGCTTTAAGTTCATCGGGTGTAATTGCCTGCTGGGCATCAACCAGTGCTTCTGCCGGGTTATAGTGCACCTCAATCATCAATCCACTGGCACCGGCGGCTATAGCGGCACAGCTCATATTGAAGATAAGGTCGTGGCGACCAGTCCCATGACTGGGGTCGGCAATTACCGGAAGGTAGGTTTCTTTCTGTATCGCTGGGATAGCAGATAGGTCAAGGGTATATCTGGTATAGCTTCTGCCTTTGCCTAGGGGTAATACACCCCTTTCACACAAAATGATATTTTTGTTGCCCTCTATGGCAATATATTCGGCAAAAGACAAGAATTCTTCAATGCCGGCACCAAAATGCCTTTTAAATAGGACAGGCTTATTCTTCTTGGCTACTTTGGTCAGCAGGTCTTGATTATACATATTTCTGGCGCCTATTTGGAGTATATCAGCATACTCTGCGGCTAGGTCAACTTGTGTTTCCCCTCTTACTTCAGTTACCACTGGCAATTTAAACCTTTTACCGGCTTGGTGCAACCAGCTTAAAGCCTCCTCGGCTTCTTCCCAACCCCCAGCGCCTAACCCTTGGAAGGAATGAGCCGAGCTTCTTGGCTTAAAAACGCCTCCCCTCAGGATATGAGCCCCCGCCTTCTTTACTTCCTCAGCAATCCTAAATAGCTGTTTTTTGCTCTCCACAGCGCAAGGTCCGGCAATGAATATTGGCCCATCGCCACCTATCTCAATATTCCCCACTTTAACCACCAAATCTTTGCCTTCTCCCTCGGAGAATTTACTATATTCCCTACTAATTAGTTTATAGGGGGTTTCCACCATCACCGCCTCTTTCACCCCAGGGAGGGTGGTGAAGTGGGCAAATGGTATTTTCCTCTCATCTCCAACTAAGCCAATCACTGTCCGGTATTTCCCTTGGGAAACATCGGCTCTTAGTCCATATTTTTTGATTTCTTTTACTACTTGAGCAATTTGTTCCGGTGTAGCGTCAGTTTTCATTATTATCATCTCTTTACCCTCCTAATAATTTATATTCTACTGCGAGCCGGGCATCTAAAATAGAAGGACCCTCCCGCTTGGGAGGGTCCTTTTATATCTAAATCTTCTATTTTACGGTGTATCTACATTTTTAGCCCAAACCCTCCCAAGCGCCTCTCGGTGCGCCCAGTAAAGGTGAAATAATAATAAAATTTAATCCACGCAGTATTAGTTAACATCTTACTCTTATATTCAATATCACAATAACTATAGTTTGTCAATACATTGACGAGATAATGTTAAACCTTGTATACTTAAAATCGTTACCTAGCCATCGACCAATCAGGCGGTGAGCTTTTAGAAATATTTATTGATAGCTTTAGTCGCTTGGATCGGATACGACCGAGACGGTAAGAAATTAGGTTTTAAAAAGTGCCTTCTCTGGCGGTATCGGAGAAGGCACTTTTAATTGATTTGGGTGGAAGGTTTAAAATGGTTAAATTGGGGTTTATTGGCGCCGGAACAGTAGGTACTGCCCTATCGGTTAGTTTAAGCAATAAATGCTACCCGGTAGTAGCTGTATCCAGTCGGAGCCAGACTTCGGCTAGAAATCTAGCTCGGGCAATTAGTGGCTGCCTGCTGGTCGGTAGTAATCAAGGTGTGGCTGATGCTGCTGAGTTTGTCTTCATAACTACCCCCGACGATGCTATCGCCCCGGTAGTCTCTCAAATACGGTGGCATAAGGGGCAAAGTGTTGTCCACTGTAGCGGTGCTGACTCAACTGACATCCTTGAACCAGCTAAGAAATTAGGCGCCTATGTTGGCGTCTTTCACCCGTTGCAGACCTTTGCCAGTGTAAGACAGGCGATAGAAAATATGCCCGGCTCAACCTTTGCTCTAGAGGCTGAGGACCCGCTATTAACCACACTTAAAGATATGGCTACCGCTCTTGGCGGTCATTGGATTGAGCTAAAGGCAGGTGATAAGGTAGTTTATCACGCCTCAGCAGTTATTGCCTGTAATTACTTGGTGACTCTGGTCAAGTTGGCTACCGATTTGTGGCAAACCTTTGGCATCCCAAGGCATCAAGCTATTCAGTCACTGCTACCATTGATACGAGGGACAATTCATAATATTGATACGGTTGGTATTCCTAAATGCCTCACCGGGCCAATTGCCCGGGGTGATACCGGGACGATTAGGAAACATCTTGACGCCTTGCAAAAAGTCGCTCCCGACTTGCTTTCTACTTATCAGGAGCTTGGTCGGCAGACCATCCCGATTGCTCTAGACAAGGGGAGGATAAATCAACAGCAGGCTGAGGAGCTGGAGGCTATATTAAAAGAGGTCGTTTAGCAACCTATCCCCTTCCCTTATTAAGGGAAGGGGGGTGTAGATAAGAGAGGGGGCAAAGGCTCTTTTTAAGGAGAGTTAAAGAGAGGCGAAGCCTCTCTTCCAAATCCCTCCCCCTCTCCTTCTCAAGGAGAGGGGGATTAAGGGGGTGAGGTTAATAAAGAATTAAGGAGGAGCAAATGAGAACAATGCTTAAAAGCAAAATCCACGGGGCTCGGGTTACCCAGGTCAATATTGATTATGAGGGCAGCATTACCATTGATAAGAAGCTTATGAGAGAGGCTGACATTCTTCCCTACGAGCAGGTGCAGGTGCTGAACGTCAATAATGGTGCCCGTTTCACGACTTATGCCATTGAGGGAAAAAGCGGCGAAATCGGTCTGAATGGTGCTGCGGCTAGACTGGCGTCTAATGGCGACACTATTATGGTTCTTTCCTACTCTTATGTTGGTGATGACGAAGCCCATAATTTTATCCCCAAACTGGTATATGTTGACGCTAAAAATGCTATCACTGAGAGTAAACCAGCCGTTGAGGCTATACCTTTCTAAAGGAGAAACAGATGCGCATTACCATAAACGACGTAAGACAGATGAAGCGAAAGGGTGAGAAAATCACCATGCTCACCGCCTATGACTATTCCACAGCCAGGATAATTGATGAGGTAGGCATACCGTTAATTCTGGTCGGAGACAGCTTAGGCATGGTCGTCCTTGGTTATGAATCAACCATACCGGTAACTATTGATGAGATGCTGCACCATACTAAAGTCGTGGTTAGGGGCACCAAGCGGGCAATGGTAATTGGTGATATGCCATTTATGACCTATCACATCAGTGTTGAGGATGCCTTACACAATGCCGCCCGTTTTATTCAGGAGGGTGGTGCTCAGGCGATCAAACTTGAGGGTGGAGTAACTGTGGCGGAAAAGGTAAAAAATATTGTCAATTGTGGTATACCGGTTATGGGACATATTGGGCTTACCCCCCAGTCAATTTATCAGTTGGGCGGTTATAAGGTGCAAGGTAAGACCCCGGAGACGGCTGCCAGATTGCTTGAAGATGCCCGTGTTCTGGAGCAGGCTGGAGCCTTTGCTATTGTCCTGGAGACCGTCCCCACCCCTTTGGCAACATTAATTACTAAAAGTATAAGTATCCCCACCATTGGCATCGGTGCCGGCGTAGGCTGCGATGGTCAGATTCAGATCATAAATGACATTCTCGGTTCGTTTACCGATTTCGTCCCTAAGCATGCCAAGCAATACGCTAAACTGGCTGATATTATTAGAGCTGCCGTTACTGAATATGACAGGGAGGTCAAAGCCGGTAGCTTCCCCACCGAAGAACAAAGCTTCTCCATGGACGAGAGCATATTAGCCGAGCTAACCGAATAGGCTTATATTACCTACGAGGTTGTTTAGCAACCTATCCCCCAATTCCCCCATGCAAGGACTTTATCTACCTCTTTCAGGGAAGGGGGAGTGTAGGTAAAAGAGGGGCTCTGCCCCTCTAAAAACTCCTTTTAAGGAGAGTCAAAGAGAGGGGCTTTGCCCCTCTCTAAAATCTCTTCCCCCTCTCCTTTTCAAGGAGAGGGGGATAAAGGGGGTGAGGTTGGTAGATGAAAGTTATTGAAACAATAGGGGAAATGAAACGGCTAAGGCAACAGCTCACCGAGCCGGTTGGCTTTGTGCCGACTATGGGCTACCTGCACGAAGGTCATTTGGCTCTGGTCAGACGGGCTAGGGCTGAAAACCCCTCGGTGGTGGTTAGCATCTTTGTTAACCCTACGCAGTTTGGTCCGCAGGAGGATTTCAATAGCTATCCCCGTGATATCAAGCGCGACCTAGCTTTGTTACAAAAAGAGGGGACGGATGTTGTCTTCATGCCGTCGGTGGCTGAGATATACCCTGCGCAGTTTAGTAGCTGGGTAGAGGTGGGCAGAGTAACCGAGCGACTGGAGGGTGTTTCCCGCCCTGGGCATTTCCGGGGGGTTACCACCGTCTGCGCTAAACTATTTAACATTGTTCAGCCAACCACAGCCTACTTTGGTCAGAAGGATGCCCAGCAGGCGGTCGCCATTAAAAAGATGGTGGCAGACCTCAATATGAACCTGGAAATAATTACCCTACCCACGGTGCGTGAGCCTGACGGCCTGGCGATGAGCAGTCGTAATACCTATCTTAATCCTGAGGAGCGCCGGGCAGCCACAGTTCTCTATCAGGCGCTCAGCCTGGCTCAAAAACTTTGGTCGCAGGGTGAGAAGGATGCTCAACGCTTGCGAGACGAGATGATAAGGCTCATTAAGAAACAGCCGCTAGCCAAGATTGATTATGTATCTGTAGCCGATGCCGAGACCCTGGACGAACTGGATACAGTCAACCCCCCAGCCTTAGTTTCCCTAGCCGTAAAAATCGGCAAGACTAGACTGATAGATAATATCGTACTGGAGTAGGGGAAGGTTGGAGAATAATTTGAAACTGTATTGAGCGGTAGTGAAAGGATAACAAAGACAACAAATAGATAATCGTGAAAGATTACCTACGCAATTATTAAACCCGCACTGATTCCCTGCTGGTTTTTGGTTTGGATACATTAATGTCCAAACCAACTGATTTCGCTAACGCTGTAGTCATGTATTGATTCAGGCTAACTCCCTCAACAGCTGCTCTGTCAGACAAGAGTCTATGAAGAGACGGTGGGATTCTCAGCCTAATTTGTCCACTATGTTTGTGCCGTATCGGCTCAGGTATCTTAAGTCCTCTCTCTAAGCTGGACTTTATCCAATCTCTCTTGACTTCTTCAATTTCTGCAACGGCTTCCTCCGGGGTATCACCATGTATCAAGCAGTGCGGGAGTTCTGCGATTCTAGCAACCCAGTATGGTCCTTCTCCGTCATCCCATATTTCAAGAATAATGTTGTAAGGTAGTTTGGCATAATACTCTAAATCTTTTTTTATATTCTTTATCATTTTATAATATTTAAATTTTGAATCTTTACTAATTATGATATACAAATTTATAGACTATCTATGATATCCAGTAACTGTTTAACATAACAAGATTTTATTCGTTTTTCTCTCTTATAGGACATTGGGTAATTACCTTCGCCTATAATAGCCTTTGGGTGTTTGCTTCCTTCCTCAATACGCCCATAGGCATTTATTAACGCCTCAAAATCCTCCAAAGAAGTATTTCTTACATTCCTTTTAACCTTGTCTAAAAGTTTCTCCTTGCGAGTCACAATAATATAACCTCCTCTTCATAATGTCACCTCCTTTCTCCTTTTTTCTTTTCTTAACCTCCTTAGGGGCTTAGATTATGGTATCATATATGACACCATTTGTCAAGAGGCTTAGCATCAATCTTAACTAATCAATTACAATTCCTTCATTAGTTATTCTCTAATTAAAGTCATCATGCCAATGGTTGCGGCACAGGCAAGACCGGTGCCGAAGAAGAAGGGGGCTGATGGGCTGTAAGCCTGCCACATCCAGCCGGCAATCAGGCTGGCTGGTATCAGGGTAAGCCCGACCACCCCGTGGTACAGCCCATAGGCGGTGCCTCTTTTCTCCGCCGGGACCAAATCAGCGACAAAGGCTCGCGCTACCCCCTCAACCACTCCGTAGTAAACCCCGTAACAGGCAAAAAGCAGCCACACCTGCCATAGGTTTGTGGCTAGGGCAAATCCTAGGTAAACCAGAGCATAAACCCCCCAGCCCATAGCAATAACCCGCCTTCTGCCCAGTCGGTCGGATAATCTACCGGCGGGCAAAGCAATAGAGGCATAGGTTGCATTAAATAGGACAAGCATCAAGGCAATGTGGAAAACAGATGAGCCCAGGTTCTGTGCCCGCAGTACGACAAAGAAATCGCTGGAATTACCCAGGGTAAATAGAGCCATAACCGCCAGAAATACCTTGAACCGGGTATCAAAACCGGCGGCTAGTTTAGCTAGATTAAATCCGAGGCGAGGAGTGCCAAGAGATGGTGGCTTTTTCTCCCTCTCCGTAACAAATCTTACCAGTATCACCACCGCCAGCACTGCTGGCACAATGCCTATTAGTACCAGCCACTGGTAGGTCTTTAAACTAAGCTGTAGCCCTCCGCCCTGGATAAGATATATGACAATAGCCGCTATACCCACCCCCAGGACAGCGCCAAGGGTATCCATAGCCCGATGTAGCCCAAAGCCCCTCCCCCTCTCTTCAGGTGAGACGGAGTCAGCAATCAGGGCATCGCGAGGTGAAGTGCGGATGCCTTTACCAACACGGTCGCTAAATCTAACATCTAGGACTACTCCCCAGGTTGAAGCTAAATACATGAAGGGCTTAGCTATCGTAGAGATACTGTAGCCCAATACTACCAGAAATTTGCGCTTGCCAATTCGGTCGCTGAGCCAGCCACTGAATATCCTGAAGATAGCATCGGCGCTCTCAGACAGCCCGCCAATAAGACCTATGATGGTAGTAGTTGCCCCGAGCACGTTGGATAAGAATAGGGGGACGAGGGTAAAAATCATCTCGGTTGAGACGTCAGTCAGGAAGCTGACTATACCCAGGAAGAATATATTGGGGTTAAGCCCAAGAATCTTATCTCGTCTTAAATCTCTATTAGTTACAGATGGCTTCATTGGTATTGGGTTAGTATATCACTCCCCACCTGATAAGGTAAGCCTGTGGGGCAAGCTTGCTTGACACCCCTATTATTACTAGCTACAATAACCTCTGTGCCGAGGTAGCTCAGTCGGTAGAGCAGCGGACTGAAAATCCGCGTGTCCCCAGTTCGATTCTGGGCCTCGGCACCATGAAGGCG
>Ga0315314_1001837_pt1 | contig 18210 bp, 28 predicted proteins | sample TDP9_MG_FD_203631 | JGI IMG/M metagenome (GOLD analysis project Ga0315314, IMG submission 203631) | Freshwater sediment microbial communities from Lake Towuti, South Sulawesi, Indonesia - TDP9 | ecosystem: Environmental > Aquatic > Freshwater > Lake > Sediment | place: Indonesia: South Sulawesi...
ATCGAAGAAATCTACATCACGACGACAGGCGTAGCAGGAACAGCCATAGTAAGGATTAACGTGAATCCGCTCTTGATCCGAGTGAAACCACCTTAAAGGAGGAATCTAAACGCCACTCCATTACCCCGCCGTCGGAGGAGCAACACTAGGCGATATAACCTCAGGAGTATGGGCGTATCTGCCCAACCGAAGACTCACAAACCTAGCCGACGTAAGAGCAGCACTAATCGACAACATAGATGCATTGCTCTCAACAAGGCTCTCAGACTCCTCTTTTAATACGAGATTATCAGCGATAAGGGCTGCGCTGATTGATAACATAGATGTTCTACTCTCAACAAGGCTCTCAGACTCCTCTTTTAATACGAGATTATCAGCGATAAGGGCTGCGCTGATTGATAACATAGATGTTCTACTCTCAACAAGGCTCTCAGACTCCTCTTTTAATACGAGATTATCAGCGATAAGGGCTGCCTATATAGACCTACTAGCGGACGGAAAGGTAGGCTTAGCAGCACTTGAGGCATTGGCTTCAGCCATACCGACTACCCCCGAACTTGAAGCTGATGCCTCAAAGAGATATGGTGTTCTAACACAGGAGCAGCTTGAGACGGAGTGGAGTACCGATCCAGTCGTGGACAACGTTGCGTCCGCAGCCCTAACGAACCTGACAACCCATGAGATCCCAGCAGCATCCTTCGTTTATCCGACAGGAGCGACAGAGGTTCGGGTCATCCTTCTACCCATGATTAAGGCTGCTGCTCAGGCAGGCGCCGTTCACCACATAGGGTTGAAGGTACAGAGGAACATAAACGATGCTGGATGGGGAGATCTGAAGGACTACACAGCTAATCCGCCTCTATGTCTCGCAGCCGATGGAACCTCCGACTCATGGGCGCAGCCAATAGATATTACCACCCTAGTCGCTTCGGGAAACAAACTTCAATTCCGCTTCGCCGTAGATTCAGATCAGGCTGCAAGCGTCAATTACACCACGTCGTTCTTGGTCGTCTTGGTCTATAGGATGGGAGCTTAGTGTCCCTTCTTAGAACCCTCCTTCTTTTAAAGGGCGGAGGAGGAAAAAAGGTAACTGGCACTGGCTCAGGCTACTTCGATGGCGTAGGTACAATATGGATGCAGGAGCAGGGAGGCTATCAAGACCGCTTAAGCGGAACAGGGATGGTCTATATCGAGACGCCTACGGGGTGGGGGGGAGGCTATTTCAACCGATGAGTCCCTCTTTTAACTTGCGAAATAGAAGAAAAGGGATAGACCTAAAGATCTTGGGGCTTCAAGAGCCGAACCACTCGCTCTACACGGATCTTGTTAATCTTGCAGATCCCGTCTATCTAGGGCTTACGATGAGGATCTTCAACTACGATGATGTTAGCCTCTACCTGCGGGTTGATGGCTACGCTGCGGGATGGACGTTCACAACGACTGATTTAGGAGCCTATGGCTCAGGCGGAAGCGCCTATCTCAACATAGATAACTTCGCATATAGGGCGAGACCAGGAGCAGCATTAACAGAGGATCTTACGATAAGGCTTAGAGGCTACACCGATGCGGGCTACACGAACCTGAAATGGACTGCTTTGAGGACAGTTACGATGGTCTTCATTAAAAGTGATGATGGGTCTTGGACTCAGGACTTCTTAAACAACTTTGATGATGGAACCCTTCAAGGATGGGCAGTAGTCAAAGATTGGGCTGACGGTCTTGGAACAACGCCCTCGGTTGCGGTTCAAACCGATTTCAAACTTTCACCGCCCTATAGTGCAAGAGCATACTATCGCATGGACAGTGGGATGCAATGGTGTCATGGGATACGAATGTATAAATCCTTCACAATTCCTGACAAGAACTATGTTTTCGCAATAATGAATATTCGGGGCAGACAAACCCACATCTCTGGTGCAGGCGGGTATCCTAAATGGTATAACTTCAGAGAGGTCGGCGTAACAATAATTCACTTGGGGAGACCTTCCGACTATCTTGCGCAGACCTACGTTCCTCTGGAAAAGTGGATGAGGGCGGTGATGCCTCTTACACGTAACGTTACAGAGGAGATACGGATAGCCTTCTGCGAATGTCAGACAGGCTCAGGGATAAACGACATATACCTTTGGCTAGATGATTTTATGATAATCAGCAAGAACTAGGTGAATGGTGAGATGAGATGAGTGTTCAAGTAGAATTAAGGTTCAGCAGCATCGCTCCTCCTACTCCAGAGCCACCGCACTCTCTCTATGCAGACCTCGTTAATCTTCCAAACCCCCTTAAGTTGGGGTTAACAGTACGAATATTCAACTACGACAGCGTAACCCTCTACATGAGGGTTGACGGTTATGGCGGTAGCTGGACGTTCACAAGTAATGACCTTGGAGCATGGGCGGCTGGCACAGATCAGTACAGGAACCTAGACCAGTTCGGTAGTAGGGCTAAGCCCGCCTCAGAGACGACAGAGACAGTTACGGTGAGGCTGAGAGCCTATACAGATGCGGGCTACACCGTCTTGAAGTGGACTTATGAACGCTCAATAGAGCTAGTCTTCATTAAGAGTGATGATGGGTCTTGGACTCAGAACTTCTTAAACAACTTTGATGATGGAACCCTTCAAGGATGGGCAGTAGTCAAAGATTGGGCTGACGGTCTTGGAACAACGCCCTCGGTTGCGGTTCAAACCGATTATGTTCTTTCAGTTCCATACTGCGCAAGAGCATACTATCGCATGGACAGCATCAATCCTGGTTCTCATGGAATCCGACTATACAAGTCCTTCGCCACTCCCAACAAGAACAAGGTTTACGCAGTGATTGATGTTCGGGCGAGGAGAACTCGTGTATCTGGCACTGCGGGTTACTCTAAGTGGTATGGCTTCAGATTTGCAGGTACAATGATAGTCTTCATAGGGAGACCTGTGGATTACGTTGCGACAGACTATGTTCCCTTCGACAAGTGGATGAGGATCGTGATTCCTCTAACTCCCAACGTAACTCAGGAAGTACACATAGTCTTCACTGAAGCTCAGGCAGGCTCAGGGATAAACGACCTGTACTTATGGATAGACGACTTCAAGATAATAAGCAAGGATTAGGTGAATCTGGCTATGAGTGATGAAGTTAACTTAAAAGATCTCGAAAAAGAGGTTCTATCTTGGCTTGGACACAGAAACAGTGGATGGGCGTGGTTTTTCGGAGGAGAGAAACTAGATAGAGACGAGACAATTAGACGCTTCAAAAGTAATAAGAAATTTAGAAAGATGGTGTTGACTCTGGCAATTAAAAAAGCGATAGATGGCTTTAAGGCGGGGTCAATGTGAATGGGCTTGTCCTCCGACCAAGATTCGACGAAGTTACAGAGTATTCCTATAAGTGGGCAGACGACGCAGTAAATCTCCTCAAGGAAGCAAATATAGACGTGCAGGATCTCGGAGGAAGAGAGGTAACAGGAGCAGAGGTAAAGGAAGCCATAGAAAAGAACGACCCAGAAATAGTGGTTCACTACGATCATGGCGAAGAAGACGGTTGGCTAGGCTCTCCGACGGAGAGGGTTATGACCTCAAAGGAAGCGGATCTACTCTCAGGAAGATTCATCTATACGATGAACTGCCTCTCAGCAAAGAAACTAGGCGTCGAGGCATGGAAAAAGAAATGCAAAGTCTATGTGGGCTACACACAGGTATTCGCCTTCACCGAAGACGAGCAACACCTCTTCAGAGAAGCAGCCGTCTATGGACTTAGGGTGTACCTGATCGACGGCGTAGGCGAGACAGAGATCAAACATAAGATGATCCAGAAATACGATGAGATGATAAACTCCGCTAAGAATGTTTGGAGCCAAATATGGCTGACCCATGACAGAGACGCCCTCGTTGTCTATAACGGAGAAGCCCCTACGTCGGACTGTCCGTTCAGAAGACTAGCCATAAAACTCTTCGGCGCAAGACTAGGCTGGCGACTGCCCTCGCTCTCGATAAAATTATCTATAACCTTGATGATAATAAAAGCGGTAAAAGGATGACTGCCCTCCCTAGCGAAGAAAAACTCCTGAAAAGGGCGACTCTTGCGAACCTCACCGCCACCGCTATAGTCCTTGCAGGTTTAGGCTACTTTATCGCTACGCATGATGCTGACAGTCTGAAATGGCTTGTCGGCTTCGGTATAGGCTGGCTCTTCAAGGAAATTAAGAAGTAAGAGGACGACGAATAAAATGAGAGCGTGTCCTGACTGCGGAGAAAGGCTGATTCGCTTAGGCGATAGACTATTCCAATGTCCTATCTCAGGAATGTACTACATAAGCACCTACGGAGTTCTCAGTATGCCTCTTCTAAGTCCGCCACCCCAAATGGTTAAGAAAGCCGAAGAGGAAAAGAAGCCTCCGTCTCCTCTGCCACTCGTTAGGACAATAGGCGTACCGAGAAACCTCGAAAAAGAATTGACGGACAACATAGGCTCAGACAATATACCCCTCTTTATGCGGTTCCTCACGGAAGTAGTTAAACTGAGACCCGTCCAATTCCTCTTCCAACCGAAGGATGTAAGAGAGATCGTTGAGATGCAATCCTTCCCGAAATGGCTTGAATCCAAGGGAATAATACCTGCCCAAGAACTACCGCAGATAAGACAAGAGGCGAAGACGGAATCCCCAGCTACTTCTTCTTAGGTTTCTCCTCGAAAAACTCGATTCTAGTCTCCTTGAGAACTCTCTTTATGGCTTCGCCTTGAGATATATTCCTGCCCTCAGTCATCAAGAAGTAGCCCTGTATCCTCTTAATGGCGCTCATAGTTTCGTCGTCAACCCTTAGATTCGGCATGTATATCCCTAATACGTTGTATCCCGAATGGTGTTTTTAAACATTTCTTACACAACTTTAAAAGTCGCTAGGACAGAGTATGTTCTCGATAGGCTATGGGTCTGAAGCTACATCCACCGCTTCTACGATTCATGGGTCTTAGGGGATTGCTTGAAGTGGCACAGTCAAGGGAGTACAGCGTAACCTACTCACCCTTCGGGTGGGTAGATGAGGGAGGCACTATGGCTATCAAAGTTGCACCGATCTCAAAGGGCATGAGCGAAGAGGGCTTGGCGAGGGGAACACCTAGCCAAAAGGCAATTGCCAGTGGACTCGGCAAGGCGAAGGCTCTATCGAGGAAGCACACTGAGGAAGGCGTAGTGATCGTCAACGTGCGTGGGCGCCTGAAGAGGATGCCAACGAAGTCCGCCGAGATGATGAAGGAAGGAGAACGAGCAGAACTCATCAGAGCAGTAATCCCCGCTTAGAAACCCAAACTCTTTTATTTTTTCATAGACCAATACCCTAGTGGTAACTATGGCTGAATGGTTCCTAACTCCTAGCGAGAGAGCAGCACTAGAGAAAGCGCAGACGACAGACAAACCTAAGACGAAAGGGAAGGCAGAGGTAATCTGTTCAAACTGCGGGAAAAGGGTTATTCTAGAAGACTACGAATATGGCGAACCCTGCCGTTTCTGTGGCTACAAGAGAACCGAGCTCATAAGATGGATCTCGAAATCCGATGCTGCTAAATCAAAGCTTGGGCGCAACTCGGAAGAGTTCAATCGGCTCAGCAGAGAAATGAGCAGAGCTTCTAGTCGGGGCGACTGGAAGACATATAATGAACTTAAAGAGAAGCGGAGCCAGTTGGTTCGATCTTGGAAGGAAGAGAAGCCGTCTCGTACCCTGCTCTTCCGACTAAAGAAAATGGTTGAGGACGAGGAAGAGGGCTATATAAAATACTCTCAGATAAGAGAATACGCAGCAGATGAAGGCTTCTCTGACATAGAGGATTTAATCAACAAGATCATGCTAGATGAAAACAAGCATCGAGAAGACCTGAAGAGACTTCTAAGACCATATCTCTAAGTGTTGGTGTGCGATCGATCATTACATCTCACCTAGTCCTCTTAAGTACAGCCTGAAGGACTCTCTTAACGCTCTTTTGCTGAGTTCGTCTAATAGCGGATATTCCTCAGGTCTGAAGCCACTACTCCTTAGAAAGTCCCCGAAACGAGGGTTCCTCTCAAGTTCCCTAGCCTCAATCTGCAACTGCTCGAAGAGAGTCCTGCCGACAGGGATGCCTGCGATGCGTTGAATCCTAGCCGTCTCACGTTCAACAGTTCTCAAAAGATAGGCGAGGCTCCTCTCCTCACTCCTCATATCCGTCCTCAAGAAGAAGTGGTTGCCCTCAGCGCAGTAGTAAATCTCTAGAGTCTCAGGAACATTAAGCAGCATCATTTCAGGAGGAGGCGCAGGAGGCGGTTTACGGATGACCTCGATGAGGTAGGGAACCTCAACCTCAGAAGGAACCTCAACCCTTCCTCTCACAACCTTCAGAGGAAGCTTATTGACCCTCTCCATCTTCACATTATGAACAGGACACAGATCGTACGGCACTACAGGAGGCTTCGGAACAGCAGGCACAACAGGAGGACGAACTCTAGGACGCTTTATTATGTCGTCTGCTAGAACATCGATCTCTTCTCCCGCCTTCTTTAAAGCCTCTTCCCTGTCAACCTCTCTAAACCGCTTCTCAAGATCAGCGTACTTCTCCCTATACTCCGCCCTAATCTCAGGCGTAACCCTGACTCCTGCACGACTCAGCCTAGCATAGAACCGATCTCTGAGCTGCTTCTCCTCATAGTATCCGAGACCAACCTCGATCTTCTTAGGAGGCGGAGGACGGGCAACGGGAGGAACGGCGGGCGGTGCTGGTGGAAGTTCAACTCCCAAGATCCTGTTTATGACCTCTTCTTTGGTTCCACTCCATGATAAGTGCTTCACCCTAGCGATCTCATCTACGTCCTTCCTTAGAAGAGGCTCAAGATCTGACCTGCTATACGTCTTCGACCATATCTCTCTGAACTTTGCGTAGTCTCCGAGATACGTAATGTCCTCTGGGCGCCAAGTCCACAAATCGAACTTTCCCAGCTTCAAGAACTCCTCAACCTCGACAGGATTATTCAGAGGCATAATCCCCATCGGAAGAGAATCCTTAACCTCCTGAACCCACTTGTTCAAGAATACTTCATACTTGTACTCAGTGGTAGTCATAACCTCAGGCTTAACCTCAGGGCTTATCTTCGCAACTTCAAAAAGCCACTCGTCAGTTATGCCTTCCTCTGGGATCTTGGGAAGCTTAGCAGCAACAGGGGGCTTAGCAGGGGCTACTTCTAGTTCCTTCTCCATACGCCTAAGTTGAGGAAGCAGGTAGATTACCCTTCCTTTAAAGAAGTCTATGTTCTTGAGATTAGGGGTGATCTCGCCTCCTACAACTCTATCTATCTCCCTCATCAAGTCAATCTTAGCCGTTTTATACAGTTCTAACAACTGTGTTTTAAGAGGCTCATACCTCGTCTTCAATGGGTCTAACTTCGGCTCAATCTCCGTAAACCTAGAGATCAGCGCCTTAACCTCTCCAAGTGTAGGCTTTTTCTCGACCTTGTAAAACTTCTCCTCTTCACTCCTAAATTTTAGGGCGACCTCCTCATAGTCCAAGTTCACAGCAGAGACCTTTGATAGAACTTCCTTAAACTCCTGTTCAGGGGTCTTAGCTGGTGGAACCTTCGGCGGGGGCGCAACCACAGGAGGCTTCAGCTTAATCCTCTCGTGATAAGCCTTCATCGCACGTTTAACGTCCTCTGGGTCTTGGTAGAGGCTGAATTGTACTTCTATGCCATAGTTGGTCGTCTTTACATAAACATTAGAGTTCTCCTTGCCGATCGTACTGATCGCAGTCGGGATATTGCGGAAGAAGGTTATTAGTGCGTCGAAGCTTCCACGATACCCACTCACTACAGGAACCTGATTTTCTTCGACGATTCTGAAGGAGTCCAAGGCAAGGGTAGCTTCATAGTAAACCCTGTTCTGACCGAAGGCAACGATGTATCTTGGTGTGGTATAGAAGACGACGAACTCATCCTCTGAAACCTTTGCATCCTCAACAGTTCTGAGCAGCAACTTATTAGATCCTTGAAAGACAGAGACGCCTCTAACATCAGGAACCTCGATACCTAAACCTGCTTCCAGCTTAAGTTCCCGCTCTGCGATTTTGGGGCCTCTCCCAACCAAGACAAAGGAGGTCGTCTCTTCTGCTTCCTCCGTATAGAGTTCAAGCGTCTCAACATCCCTCATAAACCGTGTTAACTCTTCGAGGTTAAACTCCACTGAAAGCCGTCGAGTGGGGGCATAGAATCGTTCAAAACGAGCTTTCTCAAACCTTACATAACCACGGTTAGAGTTCATCTTCCAATAAAGATACAGCCCCCAGTCTTCGAGCGGAGCGAGGAAAAGAGGCGAGGCTCCGAGATGTAAAATAGCCTTGAGGGAAGAGGAGAACACCTTGGTGAGCTTTGCGTCCATAGTGAAACAAAGCTTTCTCTCAACCTTCGGCTCCTCAAGAACCTTCTTCAACCTCTCCTTGGTATCTACGAGTGGCGCACGTACGATATTGATCTTATACTCAGCATTTGAGTATTCTAGGAGAATTGGCTGCTCGTCTCCGACACTGCAAGCGAGGGAGACAGACAATTCAGGAAAGAGGAGCTGAGTGAAGGGGTCTAGTTCAAAGATGCTCTCGGCATCGCCACGACAGTTCAAGAAGTAATCCTTGTAACGTGCATCCTCACGACTTACCCTCTCATTGAAAAACAAGAACGTCGTCTCAGGATAGTGAACGAGAATCCCGATTCTCGTAGCCCTCTGAGCTAAGGCAGCTTTGCAGATCCTTGCGAAGGACTCCGTAACTACTGTGAACCCTCCTGGGAAAACGATTTTTGGAAGAGGAGCCTTGTAAGTACCTATGCCGACCTCCTCGGCAGGTGTTACAGTTCCAACTCTAAGTCCTCCAACCCAGAAAGAGCCGTCGTCTCTGATCTCACAGTTGACCTCTTCTCCCTTCTTATAGCGTCTGAGTGCGTTGTACATAATCTCAATCCGACCCAGAACCCATGTTTCATCTGCTGTGTACCACTTGTAGTGTGAAGGACGAAGAGAGAGATCCATCAAGGAGATGTGGTGGAGATCCATGACGGTACACGAGATACCGTCAGGCTTGAAACAAAGGGCATACTCGGCCGCAAAGAACTTGTAGGCAGAGACAATAGCCCTCAAAAGAGTACCATACATCCTAAACTCATAGAGAGGCATATTCACCATAGAGAATAAAAACAACACATAACTTAAAACTTTAGCATCACCAAAACGATTATAAAGACGGTGATATACCTTAATAATGATAAAAATGTCGGACGAAACAATGATGAAGATCCTAGACCTACTGAGCCGAGAGGGGCCACTCAGCCCAAACCAGATCGCCAACAAACTAGACATGAACCCTAACACCATACGACCCACTCTAAGCCTAATGCGGAGGCTCGGAAGCCTCGTAAGACACTTCAGGGAGATACCAGGAGTCTATGAAATCACCGAGGAAGGAAAGAAGTACCTTGAGGAGAGGCGAAGACCGTGAGCGGGGAAAGGTATCCTAACTGCGCAAAGGAAAGAGAGCATGGCGAAGAATGGAACATCATAGCCATGTTCTTCGAGTGGCTATCCGAAAAGAAGAGAGCTTACCTTGCTCGGAACGAGGTTAGTCCTGATGGAATAGTTCCCTATGTTCTACCTGTAGCGATCCATCTCAGTGATCTAATGAAACTCTGGCACGAATACATAGACGTGGACGAGGCTGAGCTGGAGAGGGAGAGAAGGCGTTTGCTAGACGAGGTTGAGAAGAAGCAGAGGGAATGAGATGTCGGAGAAGCGGGAAGAAGTCTTTAGTCTCGTTATTTACTCGGATGGCACTTTTCACGTTGACACTAAGGACAAGAAGATAACGGGAAACTTTGTCGGGATAAACCCCTTGATGGCTGCCTTAACCCTGATTCTGGCGGGAACAGCTATTGAGAAGAAGGGACTATATAATCTTCGCAAAGGCTTAAACATCAAGATAGAGAAGAAACTGATTAGTTAAAGAGTTCCGTCTCTTCAAGGAGGGCGTTCAAGTGGCTGAGGATTTCAGTAAGCTTAGTCCCAGAGAGTTAATAGAAGAGATAGCCAGAGAGGAGACCCATCTAGCCGAACTTAGAAGAATACTTGGAGAAGCAGAGCAGCGGAGGAACGAGACTCTTAGAATCATTAGAGAAGAACAACTGCTAACCATAGAGGACAGATACCGAGCAAGGGCCGATAGAATAGAGAAACTTACAAGGGCGCTCTCCGAGTATGACCGTCAAATAACAAGGGTACGTTCCGTTTCAGAGTCCTATAACAGAAGGATCTCTGAGACAGAGACTAGGCTTAAGGCTATTCAGGACTCCCTAGCCTTCCAAGAGAGACGGGCAAGAACAGCCATATCTCCCATAGACAGATATATTGCCACAAGAGTAGCCGAGGATCTCCGAAGAGAAGTTACACGTCTTAGGCGATCAATAAGCGCCTTAAGCGGATGGGAAACCAGAACCCTAGCAATCCTATTCCAACTCATCGACCTTAAAACATGGACTGAAGCAAGAATAAACTCTCTCAAAGGATGGCAGAAAAGAGAGGAAACACGCCTAAAACGGCTTCTTGAACTCAGAAACGCCCTAGCAAACCTAGAGACTCAAATATCAACCATTAGAGCGACCATAGTTGAAGAAGAGGAACGCCTAAAGAAGAAAAAAGAACTTGTACCACCCCTAGAAATCGTTCACTCGAAGATTGTCATCTACGCTATCACCGAGAGCGAGGAACCAAGAAGACCCTACAAAAAACGGTTTCAGGGTTTCTTCAACGTTGACGCCATAAGGAATACCAGCACAGGAGACGTGGACTACTCCCACGAACTAACAAAAGACGAGCTAGACAGCTGCACATGGGAGTTCTACCTGCGCTGGAACTGGGTGAAGGAAGGAGAACCCATCATCCCGAAGAACACGTCAACCCCTGAATGGGCAGAGACAGGAGAATGGGAACCCATAGAAGAACCAGAAGGCGCCACCATCAAGGAGATAAGCGTGATAGAGGAAGAAGAAGAAACCTACTTCCAGAAGTTCGAGCCTCCTATCGTCATCTACACGCCGACACCCGCGCAGATCCGAGCCATGCTGAAATACATAGGGAAGACCGACGAAGAGATAGACAAGATTCTTGGGGTTTGAGATTGTGCCTCTGAGACTTGATGCAACCCTGAGAGTCATAAAGAAAATCGGAATGGAAGAGTTCATGGCTATGCTAAGGGAGATACTACACGCAACCGTCCATCACGAAATTCCTATCTCGACTTTGAAGGAAATAATAGAAAGGCAATTACAGGAGGTTCGGTGAGCTAGATTATGCCTGTGCGCCTTCAGCTCGATTACGACGGAATGACAGAGACAGAGGTAAAAGACGACGCAGAAAATCTAGTGGCTAAGCATCCAGAACTGCGGGGAAGATACCGCATAGAACCAAGCGAGACGCCTCTTAGCTGGCATCTGATCTTTCCTTTGTCGGCTTATCCGAGCTTTGAGGAAGCCTACGAGGTGGCCCTAGAATCGAAATGCGACAAAGACTGGTTGGAGTTCTCAAAGACGTATAGATCCTTTGGGTTGAGAACGAAGGGAATCGTGAAGGTTAGGAGAGAGTCAGTAGTTGCAGGGGTCAAGTCTGAAGCCAAGAATCTGCCGAAGGAGATCCTATCCTCACCTGTCCTATTGGACATCAAGCCCGATAATCCAACAGAGGTTAAGAGGCTCGCTAAGCTCTGCTCAACCATAGACGACCCCACATGGGAATACCGAATAGAGTACCCAATCAACGAACTAATAACAGGCTTCAGTATAACCCACATCGTGATCGGCTGCCAAGACGAAGCCCAAGCAAGACGACGAATAAACTTCCTACAAGGACTAGGACTCAAATTCACATCAAAGATCATAAGAAAGGAGCGAGAGGAGCGATGAAGAGACTAAAAGCTGAAACAAAAGATGATTGCGTATCAAAATTCGGCGATACCTGTAAAAAGAAGCGACAAGAAATTAATTGGCGTAAGAACTGTCCGTGTGTCTATTATTATCCCCGTTTCGGAAGAGAACAAAAAGTGATGCGGAGTGGGACAGCTAGGAGTGTCCGACAGGCTCATAAAGGGGAGTAATGGGGTAGGAGCGATAAGATGAGACTTGATGCTCAGTGATTCTGAACGCTCTGGAAGTTCGCCTCGCTCGGAGTGTAACCCCATAAAAGCACTCTCTAGCCCTTGAGATCCCTGTAGGTCGAGAGTTCAAATCTCTCCTCCGCAACCTTTTACACAGCCCTTTTACACAGCCCTTTTGTAAAGCGAGGCAAAAAGATATATCCTCCCTAAACCAAGTATAGATCACAGCAAACCTGTTAGGGGCGGGGACGCCGACTGAGGCCTGCACTTAAGGCTGAAGAATCCGTGAAAATCGGTAGGGCGTGGGCAGCGACCTTCCAAGGGGACGCCTGCGGAGGGAACGTAGAAGGCTCCTACACACCAAGTAGTGGCGTAAGGCTCACGACTGGGCGCCTAACCTCGGTGGAAGGGTGAAGCGGGACAGTCCCTAATCTAGTGTCCTGCGTGCGGGGCTAAGGAGAAGGGCAACTGATAAACCCGTAATTCAAGGGCTGCGGTGCAGGAGTAGATGAAGGCTCTAGTGCGTGCGGTGAACACGCAGAAGACCCGCCCCGTCTGCATGAGCCAAGGAGAGGAACGCCGAAGGGCGTGGCTGACCTCCGCTCCCATCAATGCGCAGCAGTCTGAGAGTGGACGCACTAGGGACTGTGGGATGGGCGTGTCAACCTCTCCACCTCACCATACTTGACTGCAACACAGAGGAAGGGAGAATGAAGGGGCGCCGACCCAGACTCCCAACCTCGATGAGACCTTTCTCTTTCTCCATAATGGTTATAAGAACGGTGTATCACTTAGGTTCTTAGGTGCATGAGCGTGGTTAACTGGAAGGCGATAGACATACGCAAAGTATCGGACTACTGTAAGGAATTTTATCAACGATACGACGAATACCCCTCGATCCGACACATCTTCTATAGATTCGTGGATGAGTTCTGGCCCAACACAAAGAGCGTTTACAAGCGACTCTCCGTTTGGCTCAGAGATAAACGCCTAAAAGGAGAAATTGACTGGCATCTCTTAAGGGACGGCGCAGGCAGGGAACATGAGAAGGGAGACTGGACTTACAGAACACCACGAAGACATATTCTTCTATGGCTTGACCTTTTCACCCAAATTGCTGAACGTTACCTACTTCCAAGGTGGGACAATCAGCCGAAGAAAGTCATCGTCGTCTGCGAGAAGGAGGCGGATTACCCGATTATTCAGTCGGTAACAAAGGATCTGAACGTTGATACTGCTTATGCTAGAGGATACAGTGGATGGAGGCTCCTTTTCGAGATTGCCGAGAGATTCAAAGAAGAGAAGAAGGAAGAACTCGTAATAATAGCACTGAGCGACTTCGACCCCTCAGGAGGAGAAAAAGCGGAAAGAGGCGGGAAAGACCTCGTTTCCTTCTTATTAAAGGCGATGCTGAGACTTGGCATAGAAAACGTCAGTGTTGAGAAGGTCTTAGTTACGAAGGAGCAGATAGAGGAGTTTAAGCTGCCGTACAGACCTGAAGACACCGAAGAAATAGCGAAACTAAGAAAAGACCCTCGCTTCAAGTCTTGGCCCTACGGTCTATACAGAGTTGAGACCGTAGCCCTAAGCAGCAGACAGCCAGACTACTTCGACAAGACGATTCAGGACGCCGTCAAAAAACACTTCGACGAGAAAATCTACCAAGAGATAAGAGCAGAGGAGGAAAGGCTGCAAAAGAAGGTCGGCGACTTCTTTGAAGGGCATGAGGACTTGATTGAAGAGTTAAAGCAGGCAATTGAGGAAGACGAGATCCTAGAACCCTAAAGCCTACTTCTCAATAACGGTTATCAATAATTTACCCTTGTACTCCTCAAGCTGAAGCAAAGACTGTTTCAACCTCAAACCTAACTGTTCTCTAAGTTTCTTCGGAATCAGAAGCCTTCCCTTCTCGTCCAATGTATCAAAGTGTCGGGGAATACTGCTATCAGCAGCCTTCCGACCCTTCTCAAGAGGAGCAAGTTCAATAGCGACCTGGAAGCCATGCTGAGCCAAAACACGAAGAGACTCCTCTTCAACCTTCGTAAGAGGCTCATCAGACTGCTTAACTTCCAGAAACTCAATTTTGTCGTCTTTCAAGACAATGAGACTAGGAAACCCTTTATCAATGACATCGTATCCCTGACTCCTATACCGCTCGGCAACCTTCTCACTCATAACAGTCCCACTTCCCACTTTACGTAGAACTAGAATATAACCCTATGTAGGGCGAAAAATGACCCTAGACGCCGATAGACCACTAAACCGTAATGATTATAAAGACGGTATAATGCTTTTAGTATAGTGGTGAGCTGAAGTATGCCCTTGCTCTCGTTTAGTGGGACAACTTCCCAAGGCCCGTTTTGGAGGCAGATAGAGGAGGGACGGAAGACCCAGACGTGCAGACTACCAAGAAAGAACCCAATCAAGGAAGGCGACCTACTGCGCCTCTATTGGCGGGTGAGAGTTCGCATAGCCCTGAAGCCCGTCCACTTCATAGGCGTCGCCGAGTGCGTCAAGGTTGAGAGGAAGAGGTTTGGCGAGTTTAAAGACGACGACGAATTTGCTAGGAGAGACGGCTTCGAGGACTCAGCCGAACTTAGAGTTTGGTTCGGGGCCGTCGAAGACGACGAAGAATACGACGTAATCCACTTCAAGGTCGTCCAGAAGGCTCGCCACATCATGCTCTAGGGAGAATGAAAGAAAGATGGCAAGAACGACGATCCTTAAAGAAGACAGAGTGCAGGTCTTATGGAGACACGCTCATCCCGATGAGCCGATTCTAATCCGTTTTCCTTGTGCAAGAGGCGAGACTCTCCAAGAAATCACCATCGAGGAGGCCAAGCAGCTCATTAAAGACTTGGAGGCAGCCGTCAAGACCGCAGAAGAAAGGTTGAAGACGACAGAGAAACCTAACGTAATGGTCATACAGGAGGCGGACTCTAGATGAGTGAACTTAAGGGAGGTGATGTGTGGATGAGTGAAGACGACCTAGTAAAAGAACTCCTAGAAGAATGTGAGAAGTTAAGGGAGCGGATAGAGAAACTTGACGATCCTAAGAAAAGAGAGAACGCCCTTATGTGCCTGAACCGATTGCAGCAGATCATCGTAGAAAAGTCTTCTTAATACAGTTTCTCAACCCATAACGGTTATAAGGCTGGTGAACCGCTTAGAATCTCAGGTGGAAGGGATGACGACTATAGTAGATAAACTGAGGTATAACCCACCAACCCGCAAAGACCATCTGCTTAAGGTTCCTAGAGAAGTCCTCTATGCCTCAGCCGATGATGAATACGAGTACGTAGCGGACGAAGAAAAGAGGCTGAGCCTAATGGTCGAGGCGAAACCCCGAAGAGGCAACGATTTCTTAGTCTATAGTGGCATCGTGTGCGACTTCTGCAACCAACCAATACCGTACCCCTATGTTTGGATCTTGATCTGCGGAGGATATAGCCGAGGCGTGATCTGCGAGGACTGCCGAAAACGATACCACAACGATAAGCCCGCCCTGATAGTTACAAAGGTGGACAGAGTATGAATAGAAGAAGAGAGTCGCACCAGATAGAGGCGGAGATCCTGCGGATCTGCCGAGACGGAGCAAAGAAGACTTGGATCGTTTACAAGGCTTACATTAACTTCGCTTTGGTTAACGGCTATATTGGGGAGCTGAAGCGTCGGGGACTACTCCACGAGGTCGAGGACTTATACCAGACGACAGAAGAAGGACTAGAGTTTCTCAGGGAATACGAGAGTTTCAACAAGATCCGCTTCGGCGCTCAAGAGACGACAAAGATAATCACAGGAGAGCGATAAAATGAGCAGAAAGCCGTATGTAACGGTTCTAGTTGAACTTGAGGATTGGGACGACACAACGGACGCTATTGTTTGGCTCATAGAGGAAAAATTCAATGACGTGATCGGCGCCGACCTGACGATTGACAAGTCTCCTTATGGTTGGTCAGGGATCGAGAATTTGGAGAAACAATCAGGAAGACTTGAGGGCTGGAAAGACCGTCAAAGAACGGTATTATACTTCGAAGCCGAATACGCAGAGATTCCGATGGGCAAGGACGAGCAGGGCGAAGAAATCTATCAGGAAGGCTATAAGATCACGGTTCACGACGTGCGTTACCCCGCTAAGAAGACGGAATACGTGATATTCGGGACTCATAGGAAAGACTTTGAGCTAGTGGAGGGCGAGAAAAGAGATGAAAAGATTTAGTGCGAGAGTCAAGGAGAATCCTAACGCTCGCTATCCGATTATGCTCTTTAACCCGCAGGTCAGCTTTGAGGACATGAGCATCGAGGAGGCTAAGCAGCTCGTCAAGGACTTAGAGCAAGCGATCAGGGTAGCCGAGGAAAGGCTAAAGACGACACAGAAAAAGCCTTAGAATCCCCCTTTTTTTGTTTACTTGTTAACTTGTTTACTTGGTTTATGAAGAGACAAAAAGCGGAAATATTACTCTTCTTTGTCGTCCATAATGTTTATAAAGGTAGTTCACCGTAAGGGTATCTTGGTCGTCTAAGAACGACCGCAAGGAGGGAGCAAAGAAAGTGAGTGTGTGTATCGGAACCCTAAGAAACTCAGGGATGATCCGCTCGGAGACGGGCGAGGTTATCCCTATGGAGTTCGAGGGACGGGCTGCGTGGTCTTGGCTCAGGCTTCAGCACGGGCGCAGCATAGACGCCGAGATCAAGGCAGCCTTAGGAGAAAAGAAAAAGGAAGGGGAGCGACTGGCTGAACTGATGAACTTCTTAGACCGAAGCATACCGACAAGCCAGAGGCAGACGCAATTTATCTATGAGACGACAGAGAAAGGCACAATCGTTAAGGCGGTGGCTTCGCTGGATCACCTGCTGATCCCACCTGAGGAGGTCGAGAGGGTCGCACATGAGATCCTAGCAGACCGACAGATCCGCTATAACGTTGACGCAACCCTAGAGGGTTTGGTGTCGGTAGATCCTCAGGAAGTGGCGGGGCTTTATGTGGGCTTTCATCTGCATCCTGGCGACATCTTGACAAGGACGGCTATTTCTGTGTCGTCTTACCTATATACGATCATCTGTACGAACCCGATTACTTGGGCAGGTATCGGAGGCTTCGGAAGGTTCGGCGTGGACAACAAGGCGCAGGAGTTCGAGAGAGTCCTAAGGATACAGAAGAAGAGCGAACTTAGACCAAGGCTAGAGAAGGCAATAGACGAGACCACAAAGATGATGGATAGGCTAAAGGGCATGGTTGACTTTGCGAAGACCAACAACGTAGATCCCAAGGAGGCGAGGATCATCTTAGGCGCTTTCACAAAGGCGTATGGGCTAGGCGATAAAGTCCTCACTGAGTTACTTGGTCGTCTGCGATTGGAGGACAAGACCACATTCGGCATGGCCCAAGCTGCGAGTTACGAGGCGAGGCACGGCGAAGCCTTCAGGGAGACGCCAGAGGGACAGAAGCCGAAGGCGAGATCCAGCGTGGCGACCATCGGGGCAGCGGCCTTAACGATTCAAGATCCTAAGGACGTAGCCGAGAAGTGCCGTAAGTGGCTTCTCGGTCGTCTTGAGGAGCTGCCGACAGAGGAAGACCTGGAACGGGAGAGGGGTTAACTTTGTCGTCTAAGGAGCTTCAATGTCCGAACCACTGCGGGCCTCTCATCCTCTTTGAGACGCCGATCCCGATTCTATACCTGCTCGATGAGGAGATCCTAGACATGTTCGAGGATGAACCGACCCCTATTGGGCGCTTCGGCTTCTTGACGGCTGCTTGTCCTAAGTGTGGCTTCATTACGACAGAGGGCGTTACTCGATGCGAAGAGATCCGAGGAGAAGCCGAGGACATGGCGCCGAGGAGAGCTGAGGAAGACGACAAAGAAGGAGGCAAGGATCTTATTATGAAGTTCCTAACCTTCCTAGATGACAGAGAAGACATGATCGGCACAAGGGAAGAGAAGGAGGCTGTCATAAAAGCCTTCTACGAGGAGATCCGCTAGACCCCCTTTTTCTATGTCGTCTAGGGCGTCCCACTTCCCACTTAGTAGGTCGTCTGGTGAACATCCCTCTGGGTCGTCCGTCCTCCCTTGAGGCGCCA
>Ga0315314_1001838_pt1 | contig 18202 bp, 20 predicted proteins | sample TDP9_MG_FD_203631 | JGI IMG/M metagenome (GOLD analysis project Ga0315314, IMG submission 203631) | Freshwater sediment microbial communities from Lake Towuti, South Sulawesi, Indonesia - TDP9 | ecosystem: Environmental > Aquatic > Freshwater > Lake > Sediment | place: Indonesia: South Sulawesi...
CATCTCCCTGGACCATACCCGGAAAGACTACCCTGCCCTCCAGCCTCAGCTGCGTGACCAAGCTCTTTAATTCCCCTTCCTTCTTGCCGCCCCCCGCGATCACCAGTTTGACCTCGGGAAAATCCTCTTGAATCCGGCCAAAGACGGAAATCAGAAGGTCGAATCCCTTGAAACGCTTGAACCGTCCTAAGGCCAGGATATAGGAAGAATCGGAACCTCCCTCCCGGCGACGGCTAAATTCCAAAAAATCAACCCCGTTGGGGATTGTGACGATCGAGTTCCCAGGTAGGCCTAAATCCATGAGGATTCGCAGGATCGGGCTACTGATCGCCGTAACCCTGTCCGCGGAGGTTAAGATCCTCTCCATTCGCCTCTCCAGGTGACGATGGTGCCACCCCTTTCTGGGAATGAGAACGCTTACCTTTCTGGGGGTAACCACCAAGGGCATTGAAGTCAGGGCTTTAAACAGGGCTCCTATATAACCCGTTGGGTCAAGACCATGGCAATGCAAGATATCAAACCCAAAACCTCCCTTTTCCGCCCATAATGACAGAAGCAAGCGGGCTGCGCCCCATCCCTTAAACAACGGCATCCGGTACCGCCGGAGGCGATAGGGAACCTTCGGGTTCTCGCCTTGAGTCCTGGAGAGGGGAGCCAATATGCTGACGCCACAACCGGCCTCCTCCAGGGCCAGGGCCAGGCCATGGGTATTCAAGGCGATCCCCCCCAGGTCCGGAAGGAAGGTGGGGACGAAGAAACAAACCCTCATGGGTGTTTCACCATCTCCTTGTCCGAGTTAGTCAGGCGAAAGGAAAGCTGAGAAAAATGGCCGATCCCTTTGAGAGGAGCTACCATAGCAAGCAAGAGCGAACGAAAGAGGACCTCCACGAAAGGATTCAGGGGAACCAGATGGCCATCGATCAAGAGTCGTACCCCCTCCTTCCGCCTTTTCCGAACAACGCTCTCTACCAGAAAATCCGCCAGGGCTTTGGGTTCGTCAGGGGGGAAAACGGGAACCTTCACCGAAATCGGTCGATCACTCACCACGGCGAGGAGACCTTCTCCCTCCTTGGTCAGCAGTGATCCATCGGATGGACCTCGTCGCACCTCGATCTTGGAAATCCTTTCCTGCTTGTAACCCTCCGCCAAGATCAGATCCATATCGGAGAGATAAAGTTCCACCAGTTCGTCCAGACTCAGCTCCTCATCCAGGGACCGGAAGACTCCCAATCCGGAAGGCGTGGAGACCAATGCCACCTCCGCTCCTGCTTCTGCATGTCGCCAGCTATCCTTTCCCTCCTCATCCAGACTCAACTTGTGGCATCCATGCTTAACCGTCCCTACCCGAACACCTTTTGCTCGAAGCAAAGGAATCAAGGATTCCAGAACAGTAGTCTTCCCACTCCCTGAACTGCCAACAATCGAAACGATAGGAACCATGAAGAACTCCTTTATGGGTCCTTTATGTCTCAGTTGAAGAGAGGCCGACCTTATTTCGCGACTCCGGCCGATGTTACCGAAAGATCTTAGCCCTCACGATGAATTGCATAGATTAGGATCACAGGATTGTTGAAACCATACGGCTTGAAGGGCGGACTGAATTCCTTCACCAGCCGCTCCCGGTTGAGGATTTCTTGATACATTCTGGTCTTTTTCGGCACATCGTCCGGATTCTCCAGTTCTCCAGATACCTATCATACTCAAATCCACTCAATATGCAAATCACATTCTTGCCCATGCTCTGGCTCTTGTACTTCTCATAGGTTCGGGTCGTTAGGTCCTCTCTTTGGTAGTCCTTGGTATCTATAACAGGCACGTACTCCGTCTTGCCTGAGGTGAGGATGACCGAGCCTTTGGGAACGTGCGCAAGGATCCATTGCCGTGCAAGGTCCCTCGTATCTGGGACCATCGCAAAAACATATCGAGTCGAGAGGTATGCAGGTGGGAGAATCATAGCGACCAAGCAGAGAAGGTTGAGGATCCGAGTAATCCCGGTTTTTCCGTGCCTTGCCTTGGCTGAGAAGAACAAAACGGAGGCAAGAATTCCAGCGGTCGCACATAGGCCAGGAACAATGGGGAGAATGTATCTGGAGTAAAACGGATAGGGCTTTGAGGGTGACAGCTCGGCCAGTAGGTAATAACCACCGATCCATGCACCCATGACAATGGCGTAGGCCCGCTTCTTCTTCCACAGCTTGCCTATTCCCAGAAGCGCCCCCACCAACAAAGGCAAGGTTATCCCTGGAAGAAGTGCCTTTCGGAGATAGAAGGTGAGCAAATTCTCCAAGGCGCCTACCGTAATCCGGTCATGATGGCCCCTTAGAGCATACATGCCTTGAAATACAACCCCTTGTATCAGCTTAGGTAAGCTCAAAAACAAAGTGGGGCTGATAACCGCAAATCCGACAATAGAGGATATGACCAAAAGGAACAGTAACGAAGCATTGCTCTTGCATCTCTTGTGGGGAGAAGAAGAAGGACTTTCCTGGTCTCCCCGTAGGAAATGGGAAACTATCAACAGAAAGAACGTGATCGCCCCGGAATACTTGGTGCTGAACGTCGCACCACTGGCAAAGCCGGCCCAGAGATAGTCCCTTCTCCTTCCTGTCTCTATGATGGAAAGACAAAGGATGAGTGTTACAGTGGCCCATCCCGTGAAGGGCGTATCTTCCTTTATGTAGTGCGCTGACACCACCGGCAAAGGAGAAAAAGCATAGAAGGCAGCGGCGAAAACACCTGCCCATTCATCCCATATTCCCTTCCCCAGCAAATACACAAGGAATATTGTGATGGCCCCAAGCAGTGCCATCCAACATCGCCCAAGCCACAAAAAGAATGCCTGCCGCTCGAATCCCGGCAAGCCCTGTCTTCGGTACCACGCACTTCGTTCAATAGGGGGTTTTGCGAAATTCGCTATCCTAAATAGTAGATACAAGGAGTTATTCAAGAACGAGGGCTGCTTATAGGGGGGCCTAAAGCCCTTCTCTTCGTAGGTGAGGGCAGTGTGGACCTTCTTTGCCTCATCTGGGGCAAATCGATTTGGCAATCCAAAGGTGCTTCCCCAAAGACGCAAAACGAGTCCCAGAATGAGTATGAGTCCCAGGAAGATCTTGCTTACGTTAAGCTTAACCCACATCTCAGCCATCGCGGAACTCTGCCTTCATGCGCACCAAATGCACCCTGCCGAGGTAGCTCAGTCCCCTTTCTACCCGGTGTGTATCTGCCACAAAGCAAACCTCGGATTTCTTCTACTGCCTGGCCCCGAGCCGAATCGAGGAAGGGGCTGAACCGGGATTCCACCAGTGTATGGTTCCCCGACCTTTGCTTGCGAGTCAATCCCATTCTTGGTTGAAATTCCTCAGCGACCCCTGTCATGTCCTTACGCAACTTGATCTCCCGTCGCTGGGCTTTGCCCTCGGATCTCCCCCTGTAGGGCAGCCCGCAGGAGGGGAAGATGGCGGTATCCCTTGATCCGATGGAGCTTCGGTTCTATATCCAGCAGGGCAGAAGCCACCCACCTCTGCTTCTGGTCGCTGTTTCTCCAACGGCAGACCTTGCCGGTCCGCCGAGCAACCTGGGCCAGCACAGACGCTAAGCAGTTGGTAGTCTTGAGGCTGATTCCCAGGCCAGAAAACACGCCCAGCCGATGGAGGGTCAAGATCTCCTTCATCCCCTCGTCCAGGCTGGCCACCGCCGAGGCATTGAGCAGGCGGAGCCCCTGTCGGATCCGATGGAGGGCAGTCTGGGCTTCGGCATAGGTGGGCTTCTCGTAGGCCTGCTGGAGCTTCCTCCGCCAGAGGGCCTGCTGGGATTTGGGAAGATAGGATACGACATTCTCCCTTTTATGCCACTGGCAGCGCTGGATCATAGCCTGAGAACCCAAGACCTTCTGGATGGCCTTAGGGAGGCCTTGGCTCCGTCGATGATGCAGAGGAGACCCTGATCGATCCGCAGGCCTCGCTGCAGCAAGCTTTGGAGAAAGTCGGAGCAGATCAGCTCATTCTCCGTTCCGGTCTGGATGAAACCTAAGATGACCTTCTCGCCGGAGAGGGTGATCCCCAGGGCGATGAGCATCTCATCCTCGGCGAAGGTCTTGCCGTCCAGGAAGAGGGCGACGAAGTCATAGGATTCCAAGTTCCGCTCGCAGAGCTGCTGTAGCTTCCGGGCACTGGCCCGGATGAAACGTCGGGAGAGCGAAGAGGGACTCAGGCCGAAGGCCGCGGGGATCGCCTCCGCACACTCCCCATAGGAACGGCAGCTCAGGCCCCGGAGGATCTTGAGGAGCAGGGCGCTGTCGGCCGCATGGGGCTGCTGCAACTGCTGGTAGGTCCGGAGGGGGATCTCCTGATTCTTTGCCCGATCCCGCAGCCTCCGGTAATGAACGGCCACTTTCTGATCGGCCAGATAGATAGAGCCCCTTTGCTGGCTCCAGCGCACTACGCCGGGGAGGCCTCCGGTGCGGCAGTAGCGCTCTCCGGCCAGAGTCATCACCTCCTGTTGGAAGGCTTCGGCCACCGCCAGCAGGCCCAGGGGGATCAGGGCCTGGATGAGGGCTAACTTGGGATCTAAGTCCTGCCGTACTGAAAGATGGGAAAGGACGATGGGTTTCACCTTGCCTTTTTTGGAGACTCGGAATACTCTCTTCATGGAGCGGCTCCTTTCTCACTGTGGGATGTGGGTTTGTTGCGAAACACACTTCACCACAAAGGAGTCGCTTCGTCAATTTTCAACTAAGGATGGCACACGTTCTTTGCTTGCTCACCACTTAAGAAGGAGCCCGTCAGGAGGCACTCCTCTTAGGGACATGAATGGCCCGGCCAGAGACATCGTGAGCGGCCTCCATCAAGAGTTCGGAGAGGGTGGGATGGGCGTGGATCATGTCGGCCAATTCCTCCACGGTCGCTTCCATGGAGAGGGCCAGGGCGGCCTCATGAATGATCTCCGATGCAGAGGCTCCCATGATGTGCACCCCCAGCAACTCTCCTGTGTCTGCCGCAGCGACGATTTTGACTTCCCCCACGATCTCCCCCAGGGCATGGGACTTTCCTAAGGCCCGATAGGGGACGCGCCCCACCTTGACCTCATATCCCAATTCCTTAGCTTCCCTCTCCTTGAGCCCGACCGAGCCGATCTCGGGGTGGGTGAAGATGGCATTGGGGACCACCCGCGTATCCATCTGTTGATCGCCGCCCAAGGCATTGGTGACCGCCACAAGCCCTCCGTGGGAGGCCGTATGAGCCAAGAGCATTCCACCCACCACATCCCCGATGGCATAGACCCCTTCCCTTCTGGTCTCCATCTTCTCGTTCACCTGGATCTCGCCACGAGGCCCCAGGGGAATGCCCAGCTTCTCCAGCCCAATCCCTTCCGTATTGAACTTTCGCCCCACCGAGACCAGAATCTTCTCCACCTGGATCTCCTGTCCACCGGCCAGTCGGACCTTCAAACTTCCTTCCTCACCACGGTCCAGATCCTGGACAGAATTGTTGAGATAGAGCATCATCTTTCGCTTTTTCAATTCTCTCTCTAAAAGGCGGGAGATATCCTCATCTTCCAAAGGAAGGGCACGGGAGAGGACCTCCACGATAGAGACCTCGCTCCCCAGGCTATTGAAGAGGCAAGCAAACTCACAGCCGATGACACCGGCTCCCACGATGAGCACGGAGCGGGGAACCTGCCCCAGCGCTAAAGCCTCCGTGCTGGAGATAATGGATTGACCATCCAGAGTCAGTCCAGGCAGGTCTGCCGGCCGAGATCCGGTGGCGATGATGATCTTGCTTGCTGCGAGTTCCTCTTCCCCTCCCTCCTTCTTCCTGACCAGGAGCCGGCCTGGATCCAGAAGAATCCCCTCCCCTGGGATCAACCTCACTCCACAGCTTTGCAAGAGGCCTTTGATTCCTTTGACCTGAAGCTCCACGATCCGATCCTTTCGATCCACCATGGCTGCAAGGTCCGGCTTTGCCTCCCCCGAGAGCACGATGCCGAATTCGCTCGCCCTCCGAATGGTCTCATAGGCCTCCACGGAGGCAATCAGGGATTTGGTGGGGATGCATCCCCAATTCAGGCAGGTCCCTCCCACTTCATCCTTCTCAATCACCACGATCTTTCCGCCCAATTGGGCCCCACGAATCGCTGCCACATAGCCGCCAGGCCCTGCCCCTAAGATAGCAACATCATAGTGGTTCATCGATGTTCCCCTCCTTCTGAAGATACAGGCCAAGAAATCCGTAGCCAGCTCATCCCCTGCGAGACATTCCAAAAAAAATGACTGGTGCACGCTTTACACCAGTCATTTTACTCCAATCATCGAGGTGAGAGGATCAGCGTCAGGTTCTCCTCTCCTCCTATTTGGCAGAGTGCTCGTGTATCCCTACATTCTTATCAAACTTGAAGCCCTTGAAGGTGGGACTCTTTTCATTGTGGCAGGCCTGGCACACCGTCTCGGCCTGTGCCCAAAGTCCGCCGGCTTCCCTTTTTTCCTTATCCTTCATCACGCGAAAATAGATGCTCCCTGGGCCATGGCATCCCTCGCACTGCACTCCCACCATGCCAGGGGTCTCTTCCAGGTTCTTGAAACCCCCTTCCTTTCCATAGCCTGTGCTGTGGCAGATCAAGCACTCGGCCTTTCCCTGTTCCTCTGGCTTCAATCGATCGAAGGTCTTGGCCATGCTTGTCTGCTCCCAGGACTTGAACTCCTTTCTATGGCAGGGGGAACATTTCCTCGTTCCGATGTAGGTGGGCTCCTGCGCCCAGGCGATGAATGAGCTGAGCACAAAGCAGAGAAGTAGCCCCAGCAACCACCCCTTCTGATGGATTCCCATGATCCCCATTCCCTCCTTTCCTGTCCTGGTGAACAAACTCATTGGGACGGCCTGGAGGCGGTGAACCAGCTTCTTCGCGGCCCACCCTCCCTCCGCTCGGGATGCGAGTCACCGATCGTATTGATGCCTCTTAAACCATTCGCTCATCGGGAAATGCTCATGCACTCCCTTATTCTTATCGAACTTGAAGGGACCGGGAAAGGTCGGACTATTCTCGTTGTGGCAACTGATGCACACCTTCTCGTTTTGCTCCAGCAATCCCAGCTGCATGGACGCGTACCGGTTCCTCATGATCTCATCCGTATAGTAGAGGGAACCCGCCCCGTGGCATGCCTCGCACTGAACACCAGGCATCTTGGGAGTACTCTTAGCATTCTCAAATCCACCGGGCTTCTTATATCCGGTGACATGACAAGAGATGCATCCGGGGTCTTCCCTTTGTTCTGCGTTCAGGCTGTCTTGAAAGGTCTTGGCCATCTTGGTCTGAGCCCACGATCGGTACTGCTTCCAGTGGCACATCTTGCAGGTGTCGGTACCGATATATCTACCCACCTCACCTGCCAAAGAATCAATGGAAATCCCCATCAGGCCCATGAAGGAGACCCACAGAATCAACCCCCAGGTTCGCCTCATCGATCCCTAACTCCTTTCATCTCATTCCACATCCGTTCGGAGGTGAGGAGGTTCCCTCTCTGATCCCCCTTAGGTGCCCGGCGCGTACTTCATCTTCCGCTTGGGCTTGGCCGTGGCCTCACCTGCTACCTTCTTGCTCACCTCTTGCACCTGAGCCAGAACCGCCCCCAAATCGGCCCCGACAGCCGCCGCGATCTCCCCCCAATTCTTTCCCGATTTCAGCAATCCCAGGATATCCTGCCTCGCCTTGCCGGAGGTGGCGGAGGCAGCCAGCACCGCGGTGATGCCGCCGTAACTTACCTTCTCATTCAGGAGAGATTGGATCTCTTCCTGCTGCACCCCGAATTGCCCTTTGATGGCCTCTTCCACCTTGCTCGCTTCCTTGCCCGCTTCCGCATCAATCTTGCTGATCTCCTCCTTGAGCCCTTCCTCCGCCGCAGACCCCTGGGCCATACCAACTTTGGGACTGGAAAGCATAAGCAGCCCCACCAAGCTCAGGCAGACCGCACCGATCATCAAAATCCCTCGACTCCCTCTCCCATTCAGCATGGAACTCGTCCTCCTCAGTAAGTAGTTCGTATCATCCAATTTCTCTGATCTCAGAGCCCTCCCGCCCATTCCGCGCCTTTCGCCCTCATTTCAGGTCCAGGCGCTTGGCGGACCGAATGATATGGTCACCTGTGCGGAAAGCGATGGCCTGAACCGTCAGCGCAGGGTTGGCCCCCCCGGAGGTTACGAAGCAGGAGGCGTCGGGAACGAAGAGATTCGGCACATCATGGGCCCGGCACCATTTATCGAGAACCGACTTCTTCGGATCATTGCCCATGCGGCATGTTCCCATGTGGTGGGCGCTCTGGCCATGAAGCTCCTCAAGTTCCCCTCCCCAGGTCTTGATGGCTCCCGCCGCCTCCATGATCTGGCGGGCCTTCGCCCCGATATAATTGGCGGCCTTGTAATCATTCTCGTGATACTTGTGGGTGATGCGGGCTACGGGCAGCCCATACTTATCTTTCACATCCGGATCCAGATCGATCACGCTCGATTCCTGGGGAAGGTCCTCGCCATGCAACAGAAGGGCCATCCAGTGGGCAAAATACTCCCGGGAGAAGTCCTTGTGACGCTGTCCCCACATGGGCTCATCCGGCGGTCTTCTCCACTGAAAGCTGATGGGTCCACGGTAGGTGGAGCCTTCGATGGTGCCACCGCGAATGAAGCCCCGTTTGGTATCGGTCTCATAGAAGTCATGCACGCAGACGGTGGAGAAGGGCCCCTTGAAGGCATTGACTGGCCAGGGAAAGATCCCCTCCGCCTGCGCCTGAATATGATACATCATATTCTTGCCCACCAGACCGCTGGAATTGGCCAGCCCCTGGGGAAACCTACCCGATTTGGACACCAGCAAGAGTCGGGCCGACTCGATCGCTCCCCCACAGAGGACGAAGAGCCTGGCTTCCTGTTCCTGCTCTTTTCCCTGCGAGTCAAAATAGATCGCAGACTTGACCCGTCCGTTGGCATCTACAGTGAGTTCCCGAACCATGCAGTCAGCTCGGATCTCACACTTGCCAGTGGCCAGAGCCTTGGGAACCACATTGTTCAAGGTGCTCCCTCGGGCCGCCCGCATACAGGCATACCAGCCGCAGAATCCGCAATAGGCGCAGGGCGGTCTTCCATCGTACCAGATGGTATTGATCGCCATGGGGGTGGGAAAGGGATGCAACCCCAACTTCTTGGCCCCTTTGATGCACATCTGACCCGCGCCGATGGGAAGTAAGGGGGGCATGGGATAGGGCTTTCTCCGAGGAGGATCGAAGGGATTGGCCCCCGCCAGTCCCGATACCCCAATCTCATATTCCGCCTTCTCGTAGAAGGGCTCAAGTTCCGCATAGCTAAAGGGCCAGTCCTCCAGGCTGGCACCGGCCATCGTTCCCTCCATCGATTTTACCTTGAAATCTGATTCGTGAAAGCGCCAGGAAAGGGCGCAATAGGTGAGGGTGCTGCCCCCCACCCCCATGTTACGGGCCACATGAAATCCTGGCTCGGCCTTTTCCTTGGGATCGGTACGGAGCGTATTCGGATAGTATTGCGGGTCCGGAAGAAAATAGAAGCGGATGGCCTGGCCCAGCTCATCATTTTCAAAATCGGCCGGGGTGCGGAAGGGACCGGCCTCCAGAGCGACCACCTCGAAGCCCGCCTCGCTGAGTTCTTTGCACATCACTCCGCCAGCCGCCCCGATGCCGATGATGCAGATATCTACTTTCTTTCTTGCCATATTATCCCTCCGAAATCATGGATAGGCTCTTGCTGATTACTGCTCAGTCATTCTCGCAAAGGGAGGGTAGTATCCTCTCGGCTGTGAGGGCCCGGGGAAACCTACCAGTTTCCATCCCACATAATTCTTGTTCCCCCCATACCTGGGGTCCCCATAGAACCCCTCGTAGGTGTGGGCGAGAAGACCGTCATAGAAGAAAGAAGAGGCAGGAAGCTCTTTCCAGATCTCTCCTGGGGCCTCGTCCTTTTCCATCGCCTTCATGATCTGGATCTGTTCCTCGGGTTTCAGATCGATGAAGCGACCCTTCTTGAACATAGCCTTGGCGGACTGATCCACCCCCTTGATCCCCAGGACATACATCTCCTGCTGTTCCGCATAAACCGTGGCCAGGGCGATGTCAATGTAATTTACCACTCCCCCCTCCTTGGCCCCTGGATCCATATCAGTGGGGATGATCTGCGCGGTCAATGCCTCCACAGTCGCCCACTGGTGCTCGTCGAAGAACCTGTGCCCAGCGAGGGCCTTTTCTGCTCCCATCGCGTTGCTTAAGCCACTCCCCTCTTCCACTCCCTTTAACGCCAACAGGGCGGCACCACTCGCCACGGCCTTCAGGAAACCCCTGCGGGTGATCTCTTCCCTCATCTTTCTCTCCTTTCCCTGCTTCTACCGTCATCTCCGATCAGGGCCGAGCCCGGGGGGAAAATACACAAACCGCCTTTCTCCTGTCAAGACAATTTTGGCCGGCTAAAGGAGCGCTTTCCTCAATCGGATTCTGCCATGGCGATCCGGGGAGGCAAAGGACCCTCGAGATAAGGGGAAAGGTTAGGAGTCCTGATGACCTTTCCTTCCGGGGTGACGATCAGTGCAGCCATCTCAGGATATCGTTTTAGTAAATGAACAGCCCTTTCCGGTCCCAAGAGGAACAGGGCTACTGAGGGGACATAGTTCCTGGAAAGCCGCGGGGTGAGAACGGTCACCGCAGAGCAGCCGGAGGCAGGATATCCGGATCGAGGATCGAGGATATGGTGGTATCGCTTTCCCTGGATCTTGAAATAGCGCTCGTAATCCCCCGAAGTCAAGGAGAAGCAATCCCTGAGCCGCAACACCCCAATGAATTCACCCCCCCTGCGGGGATGTTGAATGCCGATTCGCCAACCCCTGCCATCTCTACCTTCGCCTGCGGCGAGGACGTCACCCCCCATATTGATCAAGAAGTTATTCAGCCCAGCATCTTGCAACATGACTCCTGCCCGATTCAAGGCATAGGCCTTGGCGATCCCCCCCAGATTCACCTTCATTCCGGGAAGGGTCAATTTCACTTGGCGCGCCCGCTCGAACAAAGATATCCTCCGATAGTCTACCAGGGACTTCGCTCGGGCCAGCTCCCCCCGTGAAGGTAGCCTTTTTTCCTTTGCACATTCTCCCCAGAGTTGCCAGAGGGGAGAAAAGGTAATGTCGAAGGCCCCTTCGGTCAGGCGAGAAAGGGCCTGGGCATCTTGTAAGAGGTGGAAGACCTCCTCGCTCACCCCGACCTTCTCATTCGCAGCAGCCCTGTTGATCCTCGATATCTCGCTATCGGGCCGGTAGAAGCTCATCAGACCCTCGATGCGGCGAATCTCAGCAAAGGCCTCTCCCATTGCTGTCCTGGCCTTTGATTCATCGGGGTCCTGGATGGTGATCTCAACGACGGTGCCCATCAGGGAACGGGCCTCTTTCAGGAGGGCATAGCAGGGAGGAGGGGAAAGCGGAAGGGAAAGAACCCATATCAAGAGAGGAAGGACAAAGGCAAAAAGCTGCCTGAGCTTCACGCAGCTTCCTCCAATGCCTCTCTCTTTTCGTCCATGTTGCGGATCGTCTTGCGCGGACACTTAGGGATGCAGACCCCGCAGTTAGTGCATTTCTCGGGGTCGATGCGGGCGAGGTTGTCTTCAACGATAATGGCTTTGGGCTCACACACCTTCTCGCAGGCCCGGCAGGCAATGCATCCCACCTTGCAGACTCGGCGTACCTCGGGAGCACGATCATGAGAGCTGCACTCGATCACGACCCGGCAGGACTTGGGGATCAGGGCGATGATCTTACGGGGACAAGCTTTCACGCACTTTCCGCAGGCGACGCATTTCTCCTCATCGATGATGGGAAGGCCATTCTCTCCCATGCGGATGGCTCCAAAGGGACAGGCTCGAAAACAATCGCCCATCCATAGGCAGCCGTAGGTGCAGGATTTCGCTCCCGAGGCAATCAGATTGGCCGCACCACAGGTAGGAATCCCTGCATAGGCATAGCGTATGCCACATTCATCCTTGCCTCCTGCGCACAATACGCGGGCCACCCCAGGCTCAAATTCTACTGCCTCCTCCCCCATGATGGTGGCAATCTTATCAGAGACCTTCTTGCCCCCCACCGGGCATTGGCCGATTGCAGCCTCCCCCTTGCACACCGCAGCGGCATAGCCAGTGCACCCTGGGTACCCGCAGGCACCGCAATTGGCGCCAGGCAGGCAGTCGGCAATGAGTATTTCTCTCGCATCCACCTCTATCGCAAATTTCTTATTGGCCAGGGCCAATCCGATGCCAATGAGGAGGCCGACCAGGCCCAGACTGATTATCGCGATGAGAATCATCATAGTTGCAGCCCAAACAGGCCCACGAAACCCAAGAAAGCCAGCGACATCAGGCTGGCCGTAATAAAAGAGATGGGGCACCCTTGGAAGGCTTTGGGAATCGGGGCTGTTTCTATTCTCTCCCGGATACTTGCAAAAAGGATAATGGCCAGGGTGTACCCCAAGGAGACCCCCAAAGAGCAGATGATCGACTGCAGGAGATTGAAATGATTGCTTCGCTCCACCACATAAAGGGCCACCCAGAGGATGGCGCAGTTCGTGGTGACCAGGGGAAGATAGATTCCCATCGCCCTATATAGAGCGGGAACATACTTCCTCAGGAACATCTCTTCCAATTGAACCAGGGAAGCGATCACCAATATGAAGAAGGTGGTCTTGAGGAAGAGGAGATGGTAAGGTTGGAGGAGGAAGTGATCAATGGACCAGGAAATGATGGTGGAGATCATCATCACGAAAATCACCGCAAAGCCCATGCCAATAGAGGTTTCCATACGAGAAGATACCCCGAAAAACGAGCAGAGGGCAATGAACCGAATCAGGAGGATGTTATTCACCAACAAAGCCGAAAGGAATATGAGAAATAGTTCCCTTCCCACCTTAGTAAGTCTCCTTCTTGGTGAAATGATTGAGGGCCGCCATGATGAAAGCCATGGCAATGAACCCCCCCGGAGGGAGGATCATGATGATCGCGGGACTGAAGACGCCCGCTGTCAACTTGTAGCCAAATACGCTCCCATTGCCCAATATTTCTCGAGCCAAGCCCATAAGCCCGATGGCCCCGATAAACCCCAACCCCGTGCCCAGGCCGTCCAAGATGGAAGAGAGGAGATCGTTCTTATAAGCAAAGGCTTCGGCCCTCGCTAAGATAATGCAATTGACCACAATGAGCGGAATGAACAGGCCCAAGGACTTATGGAGGGTTGGGGCGTAGGCGTTCATGAAGTAATCGGTGAGGGTGACGAAGGTAGAAATGATGATGATAAAGATCGGAATCCGAATTTGGTCAGGCGTGAGCTTGCGGACCGTGGAAATACATATGTTGGAAGAGACTAAGACGAAGGTAGCTGCAATCCCCATCCCGAAGGCATCGGTCGCCGTGGTGGAGACAGCCAGTACCGGGCAAAGTCCAATCATCAAGCGCAATACGATATTTTCCTTCACCAATCCATCAGTGAAGGTAGAGAGCTTAGCCATCTTTCCCCCATTCCTTCTCAAAAAGCTTCAGCGCCTCATCCACTGACTTGGTCACCGCCCGCGAGGAGATGGTGGCCGAGGCCACGCCATCTACGTTCCCTGAAGGGCTGTCCTTCTTGAGGGCGAAGGGTCCATTCCGCCCCCGGAATTGGGAACGGAACTCCTGATCGGCCACCTTGGTTCCGAGTCCTGGGGTCTCCTTGTGGGATAGGAGGAGGACTTCAACGACTTTCCCCTCCTTATCGATTCCCGCCATGATCTGAACCGGTCCCCCATATCCCTTTCCCTCGCCGTAGAAGACCCCCCCAATGCGATCCTCTCCCCGATAGCCCACTTCGTATTGGAACTCTCCTTTGTCCACGGCCTCAAAGCGCTCAGCCGCCGGCAAGACTCTCTTCAGAAGCTCAAGCTTTAGCTTCTTTTGATTTTCCTGAATGCGGGTCGCAGTGACCTCATAGACCCAGGAGAGGCTCCCTGCGGAGAGGACGCAGATGATGAGAAGCCGCAAAGCAAAATCGACCACTTCCCTCACGATGACCCCCTTCGAACTGGCACGATACCATATCCCTTGGGCTGGGTATACTTCTCAATCAGAGAGGTAGTACAGTTCATAAGCAGGATGGCATAGCAAACCCCCTCAGGATAGCCTCCGAAAGAGCGAATCAGGATGGTGATCACACCGCACCCGACACCAAAGATAAGCTTTCCCCTGGGGGTGATAGGAGAGGTTACATAATCTGTGGCCATAAAGAAGGCCCCCAGGATGACCCCCCCGGAAAGAATCGCAAAGAAGGGATTGCCACCGAGGAGGGCCGAAAGAAGAAAGACGGTGAGGATGAAGCCGGTGGGGATTCTCCACTCGATAACCCTTCTGAGGAGAAGGTAAGCGGCCCCGATGAGAAGGGCCAAGGCAGAAGTCTCTCCCAAGCTCCCGCCCACACGACCAATGAAGAGATCCCATAGGGGGGCGGTTTTTCCATAGAGCTTCAGGGCTGTCAATGGAGTAGCTCCCGTTACTGCGTCCAATCGACCCAGCCACTCCATTCGTGGCATCATCCAGGTGGTCATCTGGGTCGGCCAGGCAGCCAGCAGGATGGCCCGCCCCACCAGTGCGGGGTTGAACGGGTTGTGGCCCAATCCCCCGTAGAGTTCCTTGGCAAGGACAATGGAGCAGGCAGCGCCTACAATGCAAATCCAGTAGGGACTGCTCGGGGGAAGGCAGTAGGCCAATAGGAGGCCCGTCACGAGCGCGCTACCATCAGATAGGGTATTGGGCCTTTTCAGGATCTTCCGCGTAGCCGCCTCCGTCAGCATGGAGGAGACGATGCAGGTGGCAATGACCAGAAGGGCCCGGTCGCCGAAAAAATAGACCGCTGCCAGACCTGCCGGCATGAGGGAAATGCTCACATCCTGCATGATCCTTCGGGTGGTGATGGTATCCCGGATGTGGGGAGAGGCAGAAACCTGAAGCTGGGAAAGATCCCCCGATTTCTCCGCCCCAGCTTTATCCGTCTCTGAGTTCATTTGCTCTGCCTTCTTGCAGCGACCTCACTTTTTCCATATTTGATCCACTGCACCATGTGCCTCTTTGCAGGACAGACGAAGGCACAGGAGCCACATTCCATGCAGTCGAGGAGATGGCATTGCTCCGCGGAATCTATGTCCTTGGCCTGGACGGCATCAGCCATGACGCACGGAGAGAGACGCATGGGACAGACCTCCAGACATCGTCCGCAGCGGATGCACGGACCTTCTTCCAGGACTTCGCTCTCCTCCCGGGATAGTATCACTATGCCCGAGGTGCCCTTCACTACAGGAATGGAGAGGGTGTATTGCCCGAGGCCCATCATGGGACCTCCGACGACGACCTTGCCCGCCTCTTTCACCAAGCCTCCGCAATCCTCTATGAGGACCTCAAGGGGAGTTCCAATCCGGACCAAGAGATTCGATGGATTTGCGATGGCACTTCCGGTCAGGGTGAGGACTCGCTCGATGAGGGGCTTGTTGAAGGCCACCGCTTCGTAGGCTGCAAGGGCGGTTCCCACATTCTGGACCACGATTCCTACATCGAAGGGGAGACCCCCGGAGGGAACTTCCCGTCCAGTGAGGACTTGAATGAACTGCTTCTCTGAACCTTGAGGATATTTCACCTCCATCTCTACCACTTCGATGAAGGGTTCCGACCTGAATTCTTTCCTAAGGGCGGCGATGGCATCAGGCTTGTTTCTCTCGATCCCCACGATGGCCTTGGAGGTTCCCAAGATCTTCATGAAGAGGCGAAGCCCTTCCGCCACCCCATCCGGTCGCTCTACCATAATCCGATGATCTGAAGTCAGATAAGGTTCGCATTCCGCCCCGTTCAAAAGCACCAGGTCGATCTTCTTGCCAGCCGGAGGGTTGAGTTTGACATGGGTGGGAAAGGCGGCCCCCCCTAAGCCCACCAGACCTGCCTCTCGAATTATACCCCGCAGCTCGTCGGGAGATAGGCTGGAATACTCTCGCCGTTGCGGAATTCCCTCCACCCAATTATCCTCACCGTCTGACTCGATGAAGATCGCAGGAACATTCGACCCTAAAGGATGGGGATGCTTGCCGACGTTGGTGACGGTGCCCGAAAGGGAGGCATGGATCGGCGCCGAAACATAAGCCTTGGTATCCCCTATCTTTTGCCCGACCTTGACCTTGTCCCCTTTGGCCACCAAAGGATCGCAGGGGGCTCCGGTATGCTGTTGAAGGGGAATGATCACCTGGGAGGGGAGCTTCGCCACGCGGATGGGAATTTTGTCCGTGAGACTCTTATATTCGGTGGGGTGAACCCCACCCTTGAAGGTCTTAGGAATCAGCAGACGCATCTTCATCTTGTCTCACGATCTGAACAATGCGGGGTTCAAATCGCCCCTTCCGCCCCCATGTTCGATCCAGGTAGATGGCTACCAGTAAGCCGATGGCCAACCCAATCCCTCCCCCCACAAGGGTAAGGAGCTCCTCCTGGGAAGGCGAGGGTGACAGGTAGCTGCCCAGTAGGGCCCCCAAGAGGATTCCTAAGATGGGAAGCCCGTAGGCAAAGGCGGCAGCTTGAAGGATCTGCTTTGGCTGCAGCTCCAGGTCAATATGGTCTCCGATGCGAACTTGACCGGGATTCTCCAATTCCAGAATCATTTTGGTCTGGTCCTCCCTTTGCATGCAAACCCCACACTTGGAGCAGGCCGCGGAGCGAGGAAGCTCCACGGTCATCTTCTTGCCATGCAATCCAATGACTCTTCCCTGCTCAGCCATGATTGAAGCCTATCATTCTTGATGGGACAAGAATTGAACCCCGCTTTATGGTCTTAAGGTGGGATGGAAAGGTATATAGAATAACCACAGGAAGTAGAGCAACATCATAATTAGCCCAAGGGGGACACCCAGGCGAGCCCACTCTTTACTGGTAATGCCTAACTTGTTCGCTGAAATGATGTTCGGGATATTGCCGGGGATCAGCATGCCCCCGGAGATGAGAAGCCCCATTAATGCTGCCGTGATCTGATCGATCCTGAGGCTGGGAGCGATCTCTGCGGCGGTCAGGGTCGCATTGTCGAGGATCGCGGAGACCATGTTCAGCCAGAATAAGATCTTTGAAGATACGGTGGAAAAGTACTTGTCTATGATGACCTTCATCCCCCCTCCCAACAGGATGAGGGCCATGACGAAAAGGTAAACCCGCAGCCCCCTGAGTACCACCTCCTTGAGGGACTCCCCCGCTTCCGAAGAGCCATCGTGCTTTTCCGCCTTCTTCTTGCCGATGAAAAAGAGGCTCAAGAAGCCCATGGCGACGATCCCGGGAAGGATGTAGCCGGCGAGTTTATCGAACAGGAAAAAGAAGCGGGCTTGATAGGGTGGCCCCTGCAGTTTTGTAATGGCAATCGTGGAGAGGGGCTCCCCCAGCGGGGTCAGAGCGGCGCCCAGACCGATGGAGAAGCAGGCGATAATGATGATATTGATCCGAGCACTACGCTGCAGAGGAAGGATATTGACCAGTTCCACCAAGAGGAGGGAGGCAATGATGGCCGTGATGACGCTGGATGCCAATCCAAGGATCACCAGAATGCCAAGAATTACCAGTTTGAGGGGGACCCATTTCAAAATGGAATCCATAGCCCGCTGGGCATGCCTCCTTCCATAATGAAAGAGCAAGCCGGCAACCAGAACTGCTGGAACAATTCCCTTTACCACCGGTTCCTTGATCGCCTCCACCACCAGGTCCACATGCCAGGCCCCGGCGATGGTGACAGCCAGGATTCCCATCACGAACAGAAAGGCCTCCAGGTTCCGCTCTATGCCTTTATTGGTGAAGGGACCAATCAGAACCACTAAGAAGACGGCGAACAAACCTATATCCGTTGCTGTAATATGCATCATCAGATGATTATCCTCTTTGCTTCAGATTTGCCGTTTAGGGGTGGGCTTCGGATTGGAAGCAGGACATCCTGAACAGAAGGGCAGAAACCAGTCCATCCCTATATGTGGAATGAGGCCGACTTGTCAAGGAGAAAATAAGGCTCCTTCCCGATTTACTCGCTAAGTTCCGTTGCTATAAGCTCACCCATTTGAAGATCGTCATCTTTCCCGATTTGCTCGCCAGGTGAAGCGGGAGGGAGGGGTTCTGGTGGTAGGGTCTCCTTC
>Ga0315314_1001839_pt1 | contig 18200 bp, 23 predicted proteins | sample TDP9_MG_FD_203631 | JGI IMG/M metagenome (GOLD analysis project Ga0315314, IMG submission 203631) | Freshwater sediment microbial communities from Lake Towuti, South Sulawesi, Indonesia - TDP9 | ecosystem: Environmental > Aquatic > Freshwater > Lake > Sediment | place: Indonesia: South Sulawesi...
AAGCAGCGCCCTCGACCTAGGATTAGAAGCCACAAAACAAGAATTGAATTGGATAAAAGAAGTCATAATTCAACTGGTTCCCAAGGAAGGCGAACCCCAAGGTGAACCCGCCCCGACGCCTGCGCCTGCAGAGACTGCGGAAGTAACCGCAACCGAAACAGAAACAGAGGTTGAAAAAACAACTGAGACACCGCAAAACGTGTCTGTGGAAGTGCCAGTTGAAGTAACTAGCACAAGCGAGGTCAAGATGGAGCAGGTTCCACCATCTGCAGAAACCACCACAAATCCACCGAGCACAAACAGTGAGGGAGGCGAGGCCCCCTTTCGTGAACAAGGCGCCGACACGCCCCCGTAAGAGAAGAAGAAAGAAGAGTCGAGTCAACCCTCCTTACCCCTAAACTTTTTTTAGTTTTTCATAGTCAAGTCTGTTCTTCATTTTCAACGCAACGCTGAAATAGTAAAATACACTGTCAGACGCTTTGTTTAAGGGAGCTGATGAGGGAAACATCTGAAAATAGGTATATCATACGATGAAAAATATGCTAAATACGATTTAGGTGAAGGACACCCGTTCAGGGGCGACCGCTTCCTCAACGCCATAAGATTTTTTGAAGCCCAAGGGCTTTTCAAACTACCTAGCGTGTTAATGCTTCATCCTTCTCCAGCGCTTAAAGAAGACCTGTTAAGAGTACATGATACGAGCTATGTAGATCTTATTTTTCGTTTGGGCGCGGCAAGCCGACCCTACGACATTGAAACCCCTGTGTCACCCCAAATTCTTGAGGCTGTAATGCTCATAACAGGAGGCGCAATAGAGGCTGGAAAATCTATCCATGATGGAAGAGCGAGCCGTGCCGTGGCTATCGGTTGTGGCTTTCATCACGCGGGCAGAAACTATGGCGGCGGCTTCTGCCTCTTCAACGACATAGCCATCACTATTGAGCATCTGCGCCAAAAACATGGACTAAAACGTGTAATGATTGTCGATTATGACGTGCACGCGGGAAACGGAACGAGCGACATCTATTACGAAGACCCAAACGTGCTGTTCATCTCGCTACATCAGGACCCGAGAACAATCTATCCTGGAACAGGCTTCGTGGAACAGATCGGACGGGGCGCAGGCGAAGGCTACAACGTTAACGTGCCCCTACCGCCCCAAACAGGAGACCAAACCTATCTATACGCTTTGAAGGAGGTTTTTGTGCCCCTCGCAGAAGAGTTTAAGCCAGAACTCATCGTGGGCAACGGCGGAAGCGACCCACACTTCGCTGACCTGCTCGGAAACCTTGGGCTAACAGTGCAAGGGGGGGTCTTCAACATATCCAGAACGATAGTTGAAACCGCGCAGAAAGTGTGCAACGGCAGAGTTGTGCTCATGCCTGGAAGCGGCTACAACCCAGAGGTTTTACCCCCTTGCTGGTATGCTCTTACCGCCGGAGTTGTGGGCCTCGAGAAAATTGACGTAAAAGACCCACACACGCCGCCTGTTGAACCCGAATACGTACGCCCAAAAGTTGAAAGCACGTTGAGAGAACTAAAGAGACTGCTAAAAAAGTATTGGAAATGCTTCAGTTAGGTATAGTTTGCCGCTTTACTCTTCTTTCTCGACTGGCTTAATTATTACAGCTGTTCCGTATGCGGAGAATGTTGTAGCTGTGCCCTGGAGTATGTCGCTTGTTTCGAAGTCTGCGCCCACAACGGCGTTTGCGCCCATTTGTTGAGCGTTTTCGATCAGTCTTTGCAGTGATTCTTTCCTAGCTTTTTCGCATTCTGATGTGTATGAAGTGACTTCGCCGCCGAACATGCCTTGTATTCCAGCCACTATTTTGCCGCCTACGCCTCGGGTTCGCACTGTTATGCCGCTGACTGCGCCTAAGACCTTCACGATCTCGTAGCCTGGCACGGTTGGAGTGGTAACGATTAGGATGGGTTGTCTTTCACTCATTTTTGTTTTCCCACTTTCACTGTATGCGTTTGCGCAAAGTTTACCTTTAAACCTTCTGATAATAGTATTGTAAGGGAAACGTTTGGAACCTGAGACTTTAGCCTGTCCCTTCTGCGGTGCCCCACATAGAGGGATGATTCCAGCAGGCACGGTTCAAGTAAGTCAAGTGCAAGTATTGTGGTGGAACGATTCTTGTCCCAGCGTTCTTCGGAGGCGAGGTTCACCGTTGCCCCAATCACCCAGAAGTCTTAGCTATCGGCTTGTGTAATGATTGTGGCGGAAGCTTCTGTGACGGCTGCCTCTACTTGTTTCAAGCTGAGCATGAGACTCTGTATCTCTGCCTAAACTGTTTCAAAGGACGAGAAGTGGGAAACTCGATAGGCGTTTTGGTTTTAGGCGTCCTTGCGCTTCTAACGGGTGCTCTCTTCATCGCAGCGGGCCAGAGCCTTGAATATTTTGTAGCGTGGAGTGTTTTAGCGCTCGGTTTCGCCTTACCATTGACAGCCTTGGGGCTCTACGGCGTCTTCCATCTTCCCGAAGGGCAGAGTGTTAAGGAAAGAAGGAAAGCGAAGAAAAAAATAAACGAATCTCTTCCAGCCTCAGTTTTAGAGGCTCCAACCTACGAACTTTACAACGCAATGCTGATGGACAGCGTGCGAGAATATGGCCCCCAGATTGGATGGCAGATGCTAGAGCGTAGACTAGAAATCTATATGCAGACGGGATTAACCAGAAGCGAGGCTGTGAGAAGGCTGGCAGCAGAAAAAGGCTACTAATTGACTGAATGCATAACGTTCTAATACTGCAAGTTTCAGTTTCTATCCAAAAAGGGACAAGATAGGCATGGAAACAGCAGAGCCGCCACCACCGCCGGCTGACACAACACAGTACGAGCAGATTCACAGGACGGTGGCTGAGGAATTTACTGTGGAAGAGGGACTCATAGAATACAACACGCCAACGTTTTACGTAACGGCTCAACCAAACCTTAAACAGGCGTTTCTGCGTCTTTACAGGAAACTCGACTCAGTAAGGCTTGTGCCCGTTCTTCGAAAGCGGGAGAACAGAACCTTGCTGCAGATATTACCGAAGCCGCCAACCAAACCTAACAAGCCATGGGTTAACTTGGCGCTGTTTATCGCTACGTTTGCAACCATGTTGATAACTGGCTACTTGTTATCATTAGAATGGACTGGCGCCGTAACGTTTTCAGCAGCCCTCATGTCCATCTTACTGGCGCATGAGATGGGACACAAACTCACGGCTGACAGGCACAGGGTGGAGGCTACTTACCCATATTTTATACCTGGTCTACCGCCGTTTCCAACGTTTGGAGCCGTGATACAGCAGAAATCGTTGCCGCCTAACAGGGATTCTCTTTTCGACCTCGGCATAAGTGGACCGCTCATAGGGTTCATAGTAATAATAATTGTGACCATCATAGGAATGCAGCTTTCAACGCTTATTCCTGAACCTCCAGAAGGTGCTCAACTGATTCCTGTCCCCCTATTGTTCGAAATCGTGTACTTTCTGTTTCCGCCAGCGGGAAGCGGCACTGTTCTGATGCTTCATCCTGTTGCCTACGCTGGCTACATTGGAATGATTGTTACCATGCTCAATCTTATGCCAGTTGGACAGTTAGACGGTGGACACATTGCTCACGTGCTGCTTAGCGAAAAAACTCGCTTAATAGCTTCATTTATAGCGATAATTTCAATGGTACTTGCTGGCTACTGGCTTATGGCTATACTCGCCTTTCTTATCGCACGAGTTCGACACCCTGACCCTTTAGATGGTGTTTCCCAACTCTCTACAAGCCGAAAACTTGCCACTTTGCTAGTGGTTGTTGTATTTGTTCTCAGTGTGGCGCCTATTCCCTATTTCTGATGCGTTTAGTCATAGAAATTTGTTAGCAAGGTTTAAGATTGAGTTTACGCCTTGATACTCTTTCCAGCTTCAAAAAGAGATGAGGGTTTCTTGGAAGTTTTCGGCGCCAAACTAGACCAATGCAATAGTTTAGCTGACATATTCGAACTGGTTAAGGATTCAGTTAAGAGGTTTCTTAATCAGCACAGGGCAGGGCTTATGCTGGGTTTGGCGAATCTTGGGATGAAAAGAGGGTTTTTTGTTGGTGCTTTTCACCCCATCGGCTCAAACATAATCGTGATGAATAAGGCGCCGTTTGATGTTGCCCTCCGCACAACCGACAAGAAGGTTTTCAACGCTTACTGCTTTCACCTCTTACTCCATGAGTATCTTCACGCTCTTGGCTACGTTAACGAAGAAGAAGTGAGAAACCTTGTTCACAGAGTCTGCAGCCTAGCCTTGGGAAAGGATAACCCTGCCACAGTGATGGCTGAGCGAGGGTTGGCGTTCTATTTCCCAAAGGTGACATACTTCTCACAGAACGTCCCGATTCCCAGAGACCTGCAAATCGAGTTGATAAAAGACTTTGACAAATCGAGCGCTGGCTACATCAACTAACCACTAGTTATGTGGCTGTTTGCACCGCTTGCGCTCTGCGCCATAACGCCTTGTACCAGAATTCTAGTAGCGCAATCAAGCCTGTGCTGGTCAACAGCTGAATGAAGGCTGCTATCCATTGGTTCAGGAGTGAAAGGGCTTCCGGTGGCGGTATATTGAAGGCGATTGAAACCAACGCAACAAAGACTGATGCAACTAGAGTTTCGAGCGCTTTTCGACCATTGAAGCTTTCTGCTGGAGTCTGTTTCAGCCAGCCGCCTAAGATGTAGATTAAGGCGCCTATGAACGACCAGACGAAGACACTTATCATTGCTGTGGATTCACCTCCTCTGTTTCAACGCTTCTGGGCTTTCTTCGGTATTGTTCCAAAATCCGTTTGATGAGGTTGTTTCGTGTACGACCCTGCCTCGCGGCTTCTCTTTCCAGCCAGTTAGCGAGGTCTTCGGGTATGCAGAGGCTGAATCGACGAGTCTTCAAAGCCCAACACCACCAGAAATAGGCTTTCTCTTTCCATTAAACAGTTGTTGTGCAAGAGTGTTCAGACAACACAACATCACTTATACCAATAAAATGAGCATCTGTAGAGTGTGGCAGCCCGAGAGCCAACGAGTGAAGCAAGCCGTTAAAGACGCCGTTAAGGCTCATCTAGGGCTGCCCTGCTTCATTCTCTGGTCTCTTGGGCAAGCCAAAAAATAACATAGGTGGGAATGCTCTAGTTTGCCTAATCCGTTTGTGCATCTTGTCAAGCGCATCAGCGAAGCGTTTGCACAGCGTTCAGCCCTGTTTTTGACCACAACCGAAAAGGTCATGGGCATATCGCCGGAGGTCAGCTTCAAAACAATGACAAGCGTTTATCTGGGCGACTTGGCAGCGCGTGCCAGCATCGATTTCCTCGCCGATCAGATTGTTGGTCAAGGCTTCTACACAACCATGAATGAGGAATACGAAGAGAAGAGTGAGAGTAAAACTGCCAAGGAAGTTGTGGACGACTTCTGCGCTGAACATGGACTCGACGAGGTTCTGCAGGAATCTGCCAGGTATCTGGTCGGTTGGGGCAACGTTTTCTGGTGGGTGGGCAATCCTCAAAAAATCGAGTTTCTGAGGCTTGTGCCGCTTGAGATAATCAGGGACAACGGCATAAAATTCAATGAAGATGGACAGCTTGAAAGAATCGAGCTTGACTGGAAGCGACAGCCAAGCATTATTCCGGGCGACGAGCTTATTCATTTAGCCTACAACGTGTTAACCGCCAAGCCTCTGGGCATAGGCGTTCTGCAGTCTCTGTGCACGCCCCTAAGCATCGGCGACGGCGAGCAGCGAGAACCTTTCTATCAAATCAAGGGAAAAATGCATTCAGGCATGGCTGAGACCATCTATACTTTTGGGGCGCCGAACGAGATTTGGAGTTTTCCGGGCTTGAGCAAAGAAAGGCTGCAGGAATACTTGGCGCAGATTAAGACCATACCACGGCGAGGTGCTCGATTTGTTTTTAATCCGCCTGCTGGCTCCGAAGCCAAGGTGCAAACTGTTGTGGCTGAGCGCATGCGTGGCTTAGACTTCTATGTGGAAACACTTGAGGACGAGTTTGTTCTGGGTCTGCAGACTCCATTGGCTAAGCTCGTGACCAAGACGGGGTTCACTGAAGCTTCAGCTAAGGCTGCCCTTGAGATTGCGGAACGTCGAGTCTCCGCCCTACAACGTTTTCTCAAACGAGGCGTTGAACGATATCTCTTTGACCGCGTAGTAGCAGGCGCAGGTTTAGATCCGAAGCAGGCGCAGGTTCGCTTGAACTGGGGCATCCATGAGGCGTTGGATTATGAGAAGTTGACGAATCTGTTGTCGCATCTCATCACGATTTTGAAGGATGTTGGACCCGACGTCATTACGCCTGCTGAGTTACGCAAGATACTCCGCGACGTAGCAAAACTACCCCTCGAGGAAGAAGAGAAGCCACAACAGATGATGGAGGTTGAGGTTCTTGCCAGAAAATAAACTACACACAGCAGAGTTTGAGAAATGTGTTGAACAGGTTATGAAGCAAGGTCATGAGAAGGGAAGCGCCTTCGCTATATGCACAGCAACATTCCAGCGTGCGGGCAAACCAATCTACGAAACCGAAAGTGGAACGCAAAAGTTGCACCTTTTCGCTGAGTCAATCAAGATTGATGGAAACAAGGTTTCAGGCGTCGCCATTCATCCGAAGAGGATATTTCACCCTGAGGAGGGGATGACACATGTTTATCTCCGTGAGGAACTCGAGAGAGCTGCGCCCACGCTTGTAGGCAAGCCTTTCGGAATCGACCACCAGTATGTTTTGCCGCCGCCAAACGTGGTCACAAACGCTTGGTACGACAGGAAACAAGACGGAGTGGCTTTCGAAGGCTTCGTCGACAACGCAGTTGCAGAGCAGATACGCAACAAGGCGTTTAAAGGGTTGAGCATAGAGTTAGACTGGCTTAAACCAGGCGGAAAAGTCGAGTACGTAAATGGAGTGGCTCCGAGAAACTTTGAATTAACTTCTGTTCATCTGTTGAAGAAGTTTCCGCCAGGCGACAAACAAGCGTTCATCTCACTTTGGAACAGCATACGAGAGCAGTTGGTCGCAGGTCCACCTCTGCCTTTGGACCAGCGTGTCAGCGCGGTTGAGAAGCAGATTCAGGAAGTCTTCAATCAAATCAATGTAATCAACGGTAAACTGGAGGTTCTGGTATTCAAGGCTTCGGAGTCTTCTTCGTCAGTCATGAGTGAATCCATGTCTACCATTGAAGGGCAAAGCGGAAACGATGATGTTGTGGCGTTGAGGAAAAAAATCTTTGGCTTGGAAGTCAAACTGGTCGAGGCTGAGAAGACAAAGACGCAGCAAGTTCAAGCCTTGAAGAAAAGACACATGGATTTTCGCAGGTTAATTGAGTCCACTATTCCGCCTTCGCACATATGGAAGGCTTGGACTCCGGGTCCTCAAAAACTCATCCAAGCCCAGTTGAAGGTTCTTCGTGAATCAGTTGAATCACAGTCATGAGCGTCAATCATGGCGGTGAGTAGCCAAGACGAATTGGCGAAAACCAAACACAAGCTGAAAGAGGAGAAAACCTAACATGGCTGATTTAACCGGGTTGTCAAACCTAGTGGCAGGCGACGTTTTAGAGCCTTCTGCAGGAGCCTTGATTGTCGATTATGAGGCGGCTGCCGCAGTGACCAAGGGACAGGCTGTCTACCTGAGCGCTGACGGCAAGGTGAGCCCAGCAACTTCGGCGCAAAACTGCATAGGCATCGCAACCAAAGACGCCGCTGTGGGCGCCATGTGCCCAGTCATTGTGCGTGGCAGAGTCAAAGTAACCGTGGGCGGCGCAGTTGGCAGAGGACAGGCTGTTTACGGCGGAGATGCTTCAGCACGTGTCCTAGCCTTAGGCGACCAGGCGGTCAACGAGGGCGGCACAAACACATACACTGTCTATTACAGTAGGCAGTTCGCCTTCGCTGAGCAGGCGGCAACCGCAGCAGGCGACCTCATCAGCATACTCGTAGTGAAGTGAACGGCATGCGAGAAATTGTTTTGCCAAAATTTCACGAGTCGCTACTGAACCAAGAGTGGTACAAGGTGGAATTCGACGCCCAAGTCAAGCAGGCTCTGCGTAACCCCTTCACGCTAGGCTATCTCAAGGCGGGCATGAAGGAAGGCATACTAAGCGACATGGCAGGCGCCTTAGGACGCATACACGATGTTGTTGTTGACGCTGCGAAGCCAAACCTGATAGCCAGAGACATAATCGATGTCCGTACAACCTCTGAATCCATGGAGCGTTTTCCACGAGCGAAAAAAAGCGCTGCTTACGTGGCAGCTGAAGGAGGAACAGTCCGCATACACGGAGAACGCTACGACTGGGTCGACATCCAAACCAATGTCTACCTAAAAGACGGCGTTGAATGGACTCGAGAGTTCGCTGAAGACGCCGACTGGAACGTCATGAACAGGCAACTTGAAGAACTCGGCAGAAGCATCGCCCAGATGGAAACAGAAAAAATAATAGGGTTGTACGCTGGAATAGCAGCCTCCGATTTGGCTGGAGGCGGCGCCCTAGCAGGCGGCGGAACCGCCATGAGCTGGACAAAAGCGGTTCAGTTGTGGGACGTCATCGAAAACGAAGACTTCCACCCCGACACAATGGTGATACACTCAAAGCAAGCAAGCCAGTTGTTCACAGCCACTGAATTCATTAATTCTCAGTATCTGCCCAGCGAACAAACAGAGTTATCACGAGGCTTGATTGGTCAAGCGTTGACGATGAAGATTTACAAGAGCACTCTCTGCACTAACGGCGTGGCTCACGCGGTTGACAAAGCCTCGGCTGGAGTGCTTCTGGTTCGAAGAGACATCACAACCGAACCTTACGAAGACCCGAAAAACGGTGTGTTCGGCATAGTTGCCAGCGAACGCCTCGGATACGCCGTTCTGCGCTCTAAAGCGGTAGCCCGCATGACGAACATAAGCACAAGCTTATAACCATAGAATCTTCGCAATGCATCATCATTTTCCCATTTTTTGGCAAGTTTGGTCAGATGTTAAAAGGTGTGTTGAATGTCAAACGTAACTTGGGAACGTCGCTACGAAGCGTTCAAGGCGATTCATGATAAGGTTGCTGTAATCCGTTGGGGCGTGCCCCGTGAGCCAGCGTGGGTTAATGGGTCGAATCAAACGGCGCCCGCAACAACCACAGATTTGGTCAGCAAAACGGTTTCAGCTGGCAAAACGGGCAGGATCTTTGGTTGGCAGATAGTGTCTCCTGAAGCGAATGAGTTTAATCTTAACGTGGGTGCTGCGTCTTATCGAATGGGAGCTTTGGCAGCCGCTGGCGTTATCTGTGTGGTTGTTTCATCACCAGTCTTTGATAACGTCGCTGAAGGCACTGTGATAAACATTCGAGTAGCAACTGCAGGTGGTTCAGGCAAAACCTACAGGGCTGATTTATTCTACGACGAGGCTTAGCAAATGCCCGTCACAATTGGAACGACAACTAATGCTAATTCAAGTGGAAAGATGCCGCAGAAGAAAACGTACAGGATAGGAGACTACTTTTTCTGTTTTTACACTGATGGAACAAATCTGGGTTACCGCACAAGTCAAGACGGTTTGACATGGAGTGATTTCACAGCAATAAGAGCATGCACAAATGGCTACTATGTCGATGTCCAATATTTTCCCGATTACTCAACGACGTACATATACTATGTTTACGGCGTAGACGCAAACAACTACCCCTTAATTTTTAGAAGAGGCGCGGTTTCAGGCAACAGTATAACGTGGGAAAATGAAGTGACTATCGCAAACGCAAGTTTAATCTTACATTATGCTTTTCCAACGATTGCCGTGGCAACTACTGGCAAACTATATGTTGTCTGCTGCCGCGGAACAAGCACAAATCACAGGCTTGTATTATTCAGCAACCCAAATAATGATGGGTCGGGCACGTGGTCGCTTGACTCAACCTTCAGCAGCACAGTTAACGGCGACCCTGGAACACATACTCACGGTCGGGTTGAGGGATTAACCGCCACAAAAGTTGAGGCTGTGTGGCAAACTGATACAGCTGGCAGTCAATTATTTAGACGGCGCTTTGATGGCTCTTCATGGTTGGCGGAGGAATACGTTACCCATTCACAATCAATATGGCGTTTTTATGGTGTTGCCAGAAATGGGGATGATTTGGGCGTAGTCTATTGTTTGGCTGACCTGCTTCCATACTTCCGCTTACTCAGTTGGTCAGCGTTCGGGGATTTGGAGCAAATAAGCGACACGTTGACACCTGACTCGGTTACCATCTCCGTGAACACATCAAACGGAAGATACTATGCGTTCTGGAGAGAAAGAAACGCCTCGTCGAACAATACAATCTATTACTCTGAGAGACAAGCAGTTTGGGGTGCAACACAAACGTTGGTTAACGGTGAAAGATACGTTAAAGACCCAACGATTAACCCGACACCGAGCGTAACCAACAACAAAGTAGGGCTTCAATGGGCTGCAAACGAGTTAAGCCCATACAACCAAAGATTCCATGTTCTTGATTTAAGTCCTGCTCCACCGCCATCTCATATACTCGCTCCAAGATTTCACAAGCAACATACAACAACGATTTTCATGAGCGGCTGGGTGAAACAAGCATGACCAGAATCAAGATAGAGGGCACGGTTGACAAGACGGTTTTTGACGACTTTAAAGAGATTTTACGGCTGGAATTGTTGAAAGCGAAAGAAGCGGATCGGGCAGAGCCAAGCGCAAGCCACGTGCTGGAAATGCTCCTACGCAAGGGAATCAAAGCGTATAAAGCCGAAGTGAAAGAGCGCAACGGCGCAAAGCAATAATTTAACTCATGTTTCATCTAAAAATCTATTTTATTCCATGTTAACCGACACCGTTTAAATCAGTTTGCCAGCAACGCTTTCTTTTGAGCGTGAGGGTTTGGCTACTGTCTCAGTTGACGATGTTCGCGACGTGATTAATGTTTCTTCAGCCGAGGTCTCAGACATCAAAGTTTTGAAGATGATTAAGCGTGCCGAAGTCACACTAGAACTGGAGACAGGTAAAGAAATCGATTACAGCAGTTGCACCGACGCAGAGAAAGAGTTTATCACTGTGCTCGCAGCCATCTACGCTATCTGTTACCTCACCGGCGGCTCAGCCGTCGGCCTCTCCTTCTCGGTTGGAGACCAAAACGTAAGCGTGCTCAACAAGGCTCCGCCGCTCGATGTTTTGCAGACTGAGCTGAACCGCATGCTGGAAAAAATGCGTGAGCCCACGGTTAGGCAGGTGTAAAGTGTTTTGGCGAAGGTTCCTCAAGCCTACTACGACTTCGTCATGGATTACGCGCCTTATGTTTACGTTATTCCCGGCGCGGGTCCAGACCTCACGTGGGGCAAAGCCGCTTTTGCTGCAGCCTTCGCAATCGATTTTCTCTATGAAGCTTACTACGACCAGCAGTTTGACAGCTTAAAGACGGATATCTACAACAAGGTTGTTTCGCTGGCTGATTGGCTTTTAACCCAGCAGTGCGCAGACCCAGCGAGGCTGGCTTACGGCGGGTTCAAATCAACTGAAAGTAGCACGTACTATTATAGCGTTGACGCAGCTCGGGTTATCCCGTCTCTGATACGAGTCTACAAACTTACTGGAACCGTTGGTTATCTAGACGCTGCTAAGCTGGCTGGAGCAACCTTCCTTTTCAACATGCAGCATCCGCCTACACCGACGGTGCACGACAAGTATTACGGTGGTTTCGCTAGAGCTGTCACGCTTGCTGACGCTTGGCTTCCAGAAATGGACATCGAAAACCTCTATGGACTCATCGGCTTAAAAACGCTCATCGACCATGACCCAACCAACAAGACCATGTATGAAACCATGATGTCAGAGGCGGTTAGTTTTCTGCGCTCGGGCTTTGAGAGCCTCTATCTTGAATTTCGTCCTCTTCCAAGCGGCGACGGACAGTGGCACAGAGTCGGCTTGACAGAAAACGAGGTTTACGATGACCCGTTCGCTTATGCTCTCCTCGGCGTGTACGATTACGAAGGTTGGAGTCCGACAACGCAGAAGGTTTACAGCTTCATCAACACCATCCGCGTGAGCGCTCAGTATCCCGCCTACAACCCAGCCGTCTGTTGGGCAGGCTACATAGACGTTGTTTCTCGTTTTCCCGTATGCGATTATTATGATGCTGTGACCTCTGGAATCTTGTGGCTGATACGCAAAGATCACGACAAAGCAAGTCTTGAGTTCAGCGTGAAAGTCATTGATAAGCATCAGGGCGAATTCATGTATTGGGGCGTCAAACACGCAGACTACAGCCCAGTTGAGAGTAGGCAGGCATTGGCAACCGTCAGCTGGCTCTCATTGCTCTACATAAACTATGAGGAACCCGTAACCCGTTTCAGACAGATTCTGCGTTCAAAAGGTGAAAGCGTAACGCTGTATCCAATCAGGGAGGCAGCGGACAAGGTTTCCTACGGTGAAGACGTGGACATAAAAGCCGTTGTCTCGCCAGCAAGGGTTGAAGAGGTTCTCGTGGAGCCAGGCTACATAGTCAATGATTACTTGACCATACACGTTTTTGCGCCCATTAGGCATCACGACAAGATACGTCGCAAGGGAGTTGACTACGAAGTTTTAGACGTTCAAGAATTCGATTTTCAAGGCGAAACCGTCAACCGCAAAGCGGTTTTGAGGAGGCTCTTAGGTGCCTGAAACTGAAGACCCAACTGTCACACTGGTTCGCTTGCTCGACAAAAACATACGAGTTACAAAAGACGACGGTTCACTGGCAAGAATACTTGTAAGCCAAGAATGGTACGACCGAGAACTGTTCAAAAACTACGACGGGCAAGTCAGCGTGGGACACGAACGCAGCGAAGACCAGAAAATCGGTTTCTCTGGAACAGCCAGAAGAAGAGTAAGCTTTGCCCGAGTGAACGCTTGGACAGTTGACAAGTCTGAACAGGGCGTAACTGGCAGAAAAATGCGTGGTAAGATGTGCGCCGAAATCAACCGTGTGATTAGAGAGAAGAGGATCAAACCCAACGAGACGCTCTACTATTTTGCAGGTGTTGGACCCACAACTGGCACGCACAAAGCGTATCAAGCTGGCTCGAGCAGTGAGTTGTCGCCTACTTCAGCAGGCTGGACTGAGTTAATAGCCATCGAATACGAGAAGTTGTGGTACAGCGATGACAACCGCTACTCCAAGTCGGTCAACGTCAACCTACAGTACGCTCTTATGCTTTTCCGATTCAGAATCGACCCAGACGAGAAAGTTGTGAAGAAGATTGTTCTGAAGTTTGAGGGCTACGGAACAGCGCCTAGCGGAAACGGAGTCACAGTCAAGGTTTGGAATTTCACGGCTTCGGCTTGGCAGAACACAGTCACTGGAACAGGCGACACAGACGAAACAATCACTATTACACTTTCATCGTCTTTAACCGACTTCATCGACAGCGATGGCTACGTGTGTTTGATTGCGAGGACAACAAACGCCAGCGACGGTGTAACATCCGCCACCCTCTATTGTGATTACTCTGACTGCGTAATAACGGTTGAGGGCATCACCTACTGCGATGTTGTTTCTTACCGCGACGAAGACCAAGTCAATGTTAAGCCGTTCATCTGGCGCACCGAGTTCACGGTCAAATCATGGTTGTTTGAAAACATACCAGCAACGTAGAGGTGAAAAAATAGAATGAGCGTGTATGGAGCGCACGAAGCCAGAATCTACTACGTACAAGAGTCAACGTACGGCATCACGCCGACCAACCCGAGCATGCTGGGGATAGCAACGGCTGAAAACGTTGAACCCGCCCTAGACCCTGGACTAATCAGGGTTAGAGGCATCGGCTCAAGAGACCTGCGAGTCGTGCGGAAGGGGCTGAGACACGTAGACCTGAAGGTAGCCTACGCCCTTCCAAGCGATGCGCCCATCAACTTCCTCCAGCATATACAGACCCTAAACTCCCTCAGCATCGAGGTTTTCTACGAAAAAGCAAGCGGCATCATAGACTTGCTTCACAAGGGCTGCAGAATGGACAAGGCGACAGTTGACTGCTCAATCGAAGACGTGGTCAAGGCTACGGCTGAACTGACAGGTCAAGACATGACTGTTGGAACCGCAAAAATCAGCGGAGCCACCTACAGTGACTACAGCGGCGCCGTGCCCTACCACGAAAGCTACGTTCAGCGTGGGGCGGGAGACGGCTCAGGCTTGGCGGCTGTTGAGAGAGTCACCGACTGGAAGTTCACGGTTGAGAACAATTTGAAGCGTGTGCCCGTCATTAGGAGCACGAGTGGACACTTGTTGAAGTATTTGCAGGAGCGTCACCGAACCTTGACGGGTGAGTTGACTTTCGAGTTTGAGAGCAAGCAGGAGTGCGATGACGTGGTCAATGATAGCGAGTTCAGCCTCAAATTCGGCTTGGGCGGAACAAACAGCGCCCTCTTCAAGTACTGCAAGTGGGAGAAGGTGGGCTCTCCGACCAAAGTTGAGGACCTTGTTTCGTTGAAGGCGCCGTTTGTCGCCCGAGACGTGTTCATAAGCTAAGAGGCGGTTACGAGTGCGAACAGAAGTTTTGGAGCTTGACAGCCGTTTTGGCAACGAGTACGCTGGACGCTACCTCTTTCAAGAAATCACCTGGGCTAGGCGGAGCCGCATAATCCAAAAACACACGAAATATCACCCATTAACTGGGCAAATCATAAACAGCGACTTCGTCGCCATACAAGCAGAGACCATATGGGCGAGTTTAAGGGAGCAACCAGCCACCAAACCAGTCACGCTTGAAAAGTTGCTCGGTGAAGAAAATGGCGTCCCAATCGAGCTGGGCGAGTTGTTCTCGAAAACAGCAAACAAGCTGTGCGGTATTACACCTGACGAGCAGCGTTTTTTATCAGAGCCATCAGAAGAGGCAAACCGCATCCAACACTCACAGAGTTTAGACTCTGCAAGGAATTCGGTTGGACACCCAACCAACTTGAGAGGCAGCCAGCCAAAACCATCCAAGAATTCATCGTAATCCTGAATGAAGTGGACAGACAAGCTGAGGAGGAAACAAGCAAAGCCAAGAGGGAGGCTCGCTGGCGTGTCGGTTGAAATGCAGATGGATGTACGTGGTGTTCCAGAGTTACAGCACAAACTCGACTGTCTCGACCAAAATGTACGTAGTTACATTGATTCTGCCCTCAACCTCGAAGTTGACGCAATGAAAACTCTGGCTCAGGGTCTGGCGCCTAAGCGCACTGGCTATCTGGCGAGCACAATCTTTGCTGAAAGGGTTGATGAATGGGCGTTTAAGATTGGAGCACGTGCGCCCTACGCGTTTTTTGTTGAGTTTGGCACCCGTCTCATGCAGGGTAGACGCTTCCTCAGTCGAGCCTTAGAGTTGACTCTGCCTAACCTATTGGAGCATGTGAACCGAGCCATACGAGAAGCCATAACTGAGGCGAGTGCGAGTTGAGTTTCCACGAAATCAGCATAGCCGTGAGGGCGGAGAACCGGGCGAGCTACGCCTTCCGCTCCATCGTCCACGACGTCTTACACCTAGGCTCAGCCTTCGGCCTGTTCGATTCGCAGGTAGGCAAAACCGTAGGCGCCGTCATGTCAACTATTCACTTGTTCACCTCACTCAGGGCGGTTTTAGCAACCACAACCCCAGCTCAAATCGCACAGGCTGTTTCAGCAAAGGTTGCCGCGGCTGCCACATGGGCTTTGAACGCAGCCCTAGCCATGAAGATAGCCTTACTCACACTCGGCGTGGGTTTGATTGTCGCAACAGCCGCTTACATGAGTTGGCTTGCAAGCTCAACTCGAGAAGCCGCAGCTGCCCAAGCTGAATACAATGCGGAGCTTGATAGAACACCTGTTAATGCTCGCAGTGTCAGACGTGCGGGTGAAGAGGAATACTATCGTCGGGGAGTCGAGTACTGATGAGCGTAGCCCTGCCCGTCTGCTCTGTTGTTTTTGGGTCTGTGACGCCGCTTCAAACTGATGTCATAGAGTTGAGGGTGCATTTGGGCTGCACCGACGAAGTCAGCAGCTTTGACTGCCTGCTCCAGAATTTTGAAAAGAAGTACAGCGCTGGTGGAACCTATCCCATCAACGTGGGCGTGGATGGAAGCATAAGCATGGGCAGAGGCAGCAACTGCCCATTAATAGCCACGGTGACGGTTGAGGAAACAAAGGCTCTGTCAAACGCTCTAGGCGAGAACTATCTGCGTGTGTTGGGACGCTGCTGGGGTGAACGCATCTTCCGCCGAGTCGTAACGAAAACCTACGAGAACATAAAGGGCGAAGATATAGTTAAGGATTTGATTGATTACTATGTGGGCTTAAGTCATGCCAGAAACTCAACTGAACTCGTCGAGAACACGGATACGACGTACACTAGGCTGGAGTACGAGAACACGCCTGTCTTCGACATCTTGAGATTCATAGCTAACAGTGCCGACAAGGCTGGTGTCATAGGCTTCGACTTCAGGGTTGCACCCGACGGCAAGTTCGAGTTTTTCCCACGCAACACCAAAACTTCAGTTGCGAGCCTCTCCGAGCGACTGGAGGTCAGCGAGTATAGAGAGAGCATTTTTCGTAAACGTGACAAGGTCTTTGTTTACGGCGCGGCTGAGAGGAAGCTTCCGCTCGACGGCGACGATTGGACGGAGAGGCTTGACCTAAACTACGACAGCGTAAACGATTGGGTCAGCGGCACGGGCACTGGCAGTGTCAGCCTAGATGGCTCAACTAAAGCGGTTGGTTCCTACAGCATTAAACACACGACGAGTACGCCTGATTATTACGGGCGCCTCCGCTTGATTGTTCCTTCTGGTTGGCAGCCCAACTTGAACACGTATCCGACCTTGCATTTTCAGGTACGGCGTGAATCCGCCTTCAGCGGCGCCTGCACCGTCATCCTGCAGGACAACGTTGGCAGGTGGGCTTCTAGAGAGTTTAGCGTTCAACCCGACAAGTGGGTGCTACAAAAATTCAATGTAGGCAAACGCTATGCGAGCGAGTGGCAGGGCAGCCAAGTAGCCGACTTCAACTGGGAAACCATCAACGAGGTTCTCTGGGACATGCACTTTGACGGAACGGGCACGGGCAGCTTCTGGGTTGACAATTTATTTTTTAACAGTGCCCGTTGGAGCGCGGTGCACGGTTCGGGTTCAAGGGAACTGGCTGAAACAGACGAGGAACTGCACAGTGACAACGAGTGTCTGCTGCGAGCCAAAGCGTTGCATGAGCATTTGAGCAGCCCAGCCGAGTACATCCGTGTTGTGAGCGATGTTGTCGATTATGGCACTTCGCCCATTCTAGCAGGCGACAGAATATGGGTTACTTTGCCCAACGAGAACGTCGACGGCTATTATCGAGTCATAAGCGCCGAATACCGCCTGATAGCGGAGACGCAAACGTTGGAGACAACCCTAGAGTTGGGCAGAGAACCGCCGTTGCTAGCTGACTACCTCTACGCTTTACGAAGCAAGACGGGAAATCTGTCCCGCTACAAGATAGGAAGGATTTAAACATGAGCAGGAGCAGCAGGACGGTTGTTGAGGTTCGAAACGACCTGCACATGGAAATCAGGAAATTGGCGTTGCTGAACGACCTTCGAATACACGAGTTGACAAACGCAATTATTGAAGAATTCCTAAAAGACCAGGAGGGGATTAAGAAACTGATTAAACGGTTGCGGCTTGAATGAAATTTTCACGGTTGTTTTTGCGGTTTTGGTTTGTACCTGGTTTTTTCGGAGAAGAGGTCGATTACTCTTGTCTTGGTTTGGAACGTTGCGCTGTGTTTGGCTTGAGCGGGGATGAGGTATTCGTCGCCTTTTTTGATGGTTCGTGTTTTGCCGTTGATGGTTAGTTTCATTTGTCCTTGGATTAGGATGCCCCATTGTGGATAGTTGTGGCTGTGCTCGGATACGAGTGTTGTTGGGTGCATTTCGAAGAAGATTAGTTGATGGTTTTCGCCTTGTAGTATCCATGCTCTGGCGTCTTTTAATGTTGGGATGTCGGCTTCGGGTAGAGCGGTTATGACTGTTGGAAACTTGTTTGTGCGTGTGTGTTTGTTTTTTGGTTTGTTCAAGCTGTTTTCCATCCTCGGGGAGAGTCTGTGATGGTAGGAGTATTAATGTTTGTGCCGAGGTGGGAGAAGTGGAAAGGTATTTATGCGAAGAAAGCCCTTACAGCCAGTTTGTGCGGTGTGCGTGAATAGGGAAGAATCATAGTTTTTGG
>Ga0315314_1001840_pt1 | contig 18199 bp, 25 predicted proteins | sample TDP9_MG_FD_203631 | JGI IMG/M metagenome (GOLD analysis project Ga0315314, IMG submission 203631) | Freshwater sediment microbial communities from Lake Towuti, South Sulawesi, Indonesia - TDP9 | ecosystem: Environmental > Aquatic > Freshwater > Lake > Sediment | place: Indonesia: South Sulawesi...
CATCAATTCCTCTATGCTTTCCATGAGAGACCTCCTTTACCCAAAGATTAGCCTTATCAGCCATCTCAGGATTCTGTGAGGTCTCTCTCCTTTTTTCAACCTCACCGACAAACATGTTACAGTATCTCCAACATTTCATCGCATTGTTGAGTGCTAGGCGCGGTATGACACCTAGGCCAAATCTATTTCCCATTGATCCAGGTGATACGCCATGTTTGCCCTTGGCTGGTTTTAGTGTTATCATTATCAGCGCTTAGCTGTAGCTCAGAGAGTGGAATGCTGACTTCTAGGAAAGTTACCAGAGTTCGAATCATCACAGATAACTGCTTCTAGAGTTGAGGTCTGAATGAAGGGATATATTGAAATTGACCAAGACCTTTGTAAGGGATGCGAACTCTGTATTTGTTTTTGCCCTAAGAAGATAATTTCTTTGTCTGACAAATTGAATTCCAACGGGTACTTGCCAGCCTCCTTCAATGACAGCGGCGAATGTACAGGCTGTGCCACTTGTGCAGTTGTATGCCCAGAAGTGGCCATAGAGGTCTACCGTGGCTAAGGTTCTCATGACTGGAAACAGCGCTATTGGAGAAGCAGCCATAAGGGCTGGCTGTCAGTGTTATTTCGGCTATCCTATCACCCCTCAGAATGAGCTGACCGAATATATGGCTACCCACTTGAGCCGGAGAAAGGGGTGCTCTTTTGTTCAGGCAGAGAGTGAGATTTCGGCCATAAATATGGTATACGGGGCTAGTGTAGCTGGGGTCAGGGTAATGACTTCCTCCTCCAGTCCTGGAATGAGCCTGAAGCAAGAAGGAATCTCTTATCTAGCAGCTTGTGAGCTTCCGGCAGTTATTGTCAATATGTCCCGGGGTGGGCCGGGTCTGGGAAGCATAGTTGCTTCCCAGTCAGATTATTTTCAAGCTACCCGGGGTGGAGGGCATGGGGATTATCGGACCATTGTCTTAGCACCATCATCGGTACAGGAGTTGGCAGACCTGACCCACCATGCCTTTGAGCTAGCCGACAAGTATCAGATCCCAGTGATTATTCTTGGAGATGGCATGCTGGGGCAGATGATGGAGCCGGTAGAATTCAAGCACGAAGCTCCTGAAGAATTACCGATTAGGAGCCGTGCATTAAGAGGGGCAAAAGGGCGGCCAAGCAGAATTATCAAGACCTTTACCTCAAAGCCAGCCGAGCTGGAAGAGATTAACTGGAGTCTATACAGAAGATACCAGTTGATCAAAAGAGAGGAAACTAGCTACGAGACCTTTCTGGTTGAAGATGCTGAGCTAATAGTCGTTGCTTTTGGGATAGCGGCCCGAATCGCCAAAGGGGCAATCAAGAATGCCCGGGCAAATGGCCTAAAGGTGGGAATGTTCAGGCCGATTACCCTTTGGCCGTTCCCTTCGGCAAAAGTTGAAGAGTTAGCCAATGGGACAAGACATTTTCTTGTCTTTGAAATGAATATGGGCCAGATGATAGAAGATGTGCAACTGGCATTGGCAGGCAAAGAGGAAGTCTCCTTCTATGGCAGGCCGGGAGGCGTAATCCCTACCCCCAGCGAGGTTTTTCGAGTAATCTCGCGCCTTTACTATCAGAAAGGTTTTTAAATTAGGAAAAATGGAAAAGGTATACACCCGACCCAGGTCACTAAAAAGAAACCCCTTTCATTATTGTCCGGGATGTGGGCATTCCATCATCCATAGGGTCATGACCGAGGTGATTGACGAGATGAATCTTCAAGAAAGGGCAATCGGTATCCCCCCGCCGGGATGTTCCGTCTTTGCTTACTACTATTTTGATATAGACATGGCAGAATCCGCCCATGGTAGAGGAGCGGCTGTGGCTACTGGGATAAAAAGGGCATTCCCCGAGGCCATAGTCTTTACGTATCAGGGGGATGGCGATCTGGCTGCTATCGGTACCGCAGAGACGATACATGCTGCCAATAGAGGAGAGAAAATAACCGCCATTTTTGTCAACAACGCTGTCTATGGAATGACCGGGGGACAGATGGCCCCAACGACCCTCCTCAATCAGCAGACTACCACTACCCCTTACGGACGGGATGCAAAGATAGAAGGATATCCTATCAAAATGAGCGAAATTCTGGCTCTGGTTGAAGGCACAGTATACATTGAGCGGACTGCCGTGAATTCTCCAGCTAACATCAGGAGGACGAAAAAGGCTATCCGCAAGGCATTCCAAACACAAATCGACAATCTGGGTTTTTCCCTGGTGGAAATACTCTCACCCTGCCCCACCAATTGGAGGATGAGTCCGTTAGAAGCATGGCAGTGGATTGACAAGGAAATGACGAAGGTGTTTCCACTGGGAGTAATAAAGGACATTACTGGGGAGAAAGATGCTGGTTAAGACAATCTTTGCCGGTTTTGGCGGTCAGGGTGTAATGTCCATGGGTCTCAATCTGGCCCAGGCGGCAATGTTGGAGGGGAAAAACGTCACCTATCTGCCCTCTTATGGCGCCGAAGTTCGCGGCGGTACCGCCAATTGCACAGTGGCCATATCCGATGAAGAGATTGCCTCTCCGGTTGCTTCCTCTCCAGACTTTGTTGTCGCCATGAATCAACCTTCCCTGGTGAGATTTCAAAATCAGATTGAATCGGGAGGTGTACTGTTTCTCAATTCCTCTTTGATAGAGGCTGAAATATCCAGGGGCGATATTGAGGTGGTCAGAGTTCCGGCAAATAGCATTGCTGAAGAGCTGGGCAGTCCAAAATCTGCTAACATGGTGATGCTGGGGGTGTTTACCAAGAAGAGCAATCTGGTTTCCCTTTCCAGCTTGATTGAAGGGCTGGGGATTACTTTGAAAAGCAAAGGGAAACTGATGGCCATTAACAAAAAGGCCTTGATGGCCGGATACGACCTGTTTTAATCCGAGTTATGGGCATTGGTTGAGGATGTTTAACAATTGTAGGGACAGGTCTTTAGACCTGTCCGAAGAGGCGGACAGACCTGAAGGTCTGTCCCTACAGGGTATTCATTACTAAACGGTCTCATTGGTTAGGGCTAGTTTTTCGAATCAAAAGCCTAGTAGAGTGTGAGGCTGGTAAGAATGGACATTCAATCGGGAGTAAACTATGTGCGTAAAACAGATTTCAATTAGCTTGGAAAACGTGCCGGGGAAGTTCCTGGAGGTGAGCGAATGTCTGGGCGTTGAGGGGATAAATATCAGGGCCATTTCGGTGGCTGACACCTCCGATATTAGTACAGTGAGGTTTGTGCCAGATGACCCAGCGAAGACCATCAATGTTCTAAGAAGCCGTGGTTACTCTGTCAAGGAAACTGATGTAATAGCAGTAGAGGTTCCTGACCATCCCGGTGGCCTTCAAGCGGTACTTAAGCCCCTAAAAGGAGCAAATATTAATGTCCTTTATCTTTATCCCTATCTCGGTAGAGGAGAAAGCGGACAGCCCATCATTATTCTGGGCGTGGACAAAACCGCAGAGGCCATCAAGATTCTGAAGAATAACTGGGTTCACACCTTTGGTGAAGAGATCTATGCTTTGTAGTTTAGACCCTCGGCGACCTTTGAGCGTAATCAATGAAAAAAGGCAGCGGATTTGGGCAAAGGGAAACCCCACACCCTAATCTAAGATCAGGGATTACCTAGTTGTTAACTCAAATCTTATGCCCCGCAGCTTGCTGCAGGAACCGCTCGCTGGGGTTCCAAGGGGACGCAGTACCCCCTTGGCCAAAGGCGGGGTCAATACCCCGCCTGCGGAGTGGGGCCCCCCGCAAAATCGAAGATTTTGTGGGGTTTATTTGTTCGCCAGAGGTAGTTCCGTACCAGCTCAGGTCCGAGTTAGATACTAACTTAAGTCAACAATTAGTCGTTTGGTTGGCTCCGTGCAGAGGCAAGACCCCAGTGCGGGCTTGATGTAGCAAAACCGCTATTGTTCAGGTAGCTTTGCTCAGTGTCTGGTGAAGACTGACATCCGGGGTCGAGCAAAATCGTGGTTTGTGTGCTTGGCTGCCCTCCAACAATGACGCTTCATATCTTGCCTTGGCAGCTGCAGTACCACTACAAGTTTGAGCCTATTCCCACCACTTCTTAGAAATAGGCATGGCGATTACTTCTCTTATCTCTAACCTTTTTGCCGAGTCCTTGTCAAAGAGACAGGCAGGATAGGTGGCTCGAAGCACAATGGCTGTATCTGCACCCTTCCCCGATCCCCCAACACCTATGACATCTTCGAAAGGAATCACATAGCCACAGGAAACTGCCATCAGGGCAACTTCCACAGCTACCTTCATTCCCTGACCAAAGCAGTATAGAGTTTCCTTCACTAAGCGCTCAGGAAAGGCATCAGACCATCTAGCAGAGTCTAAGACTGAATTATGGAAAACATAAGGTGCTTTATCGATGATGGGCACTTTGAGCTCCTCTAGCTCCTGTCTGAATTCCTCTTTGAGACAAGGCCAGCCTTCACCCCATTCCCGTCGGAATGGTGCTTCCGAAACACAAATTAGCTCAAACTTGCCCTTAAGGCTACGGGCAAATCTGGCCGCTGTCTCACCAGAGGTGCTGGCAACAATGACCTTTTTGATTCCGCCCGCTTTTAGCCGCTGAGAAACAGCTTCGATTACTAATTGGGTATTCCCTTCTCCAGGTTGATCGAAGTAATAGACTTGGCGTTTAACCATTTTATCCATTGCCCTCCCTCTCAACAATACTTTCTACTCCTGAGGCTATCTCTCTAAATATAATAGCATTACCAAGACCTGCGAAGTCACGTCAGCCATCAGAGTTTGGCCTCTATTCCTTCAGAGAATTTACTCCGCTATGCTGACACCCTTCAGAAGCATAGTCTCATCTTGCTATCAAGCCCCTGCTGTCTGGCTATAAAATTAACAAAGGACATAAGCCTCTCTGAGTATTCCCTTCTAGCAATCTCGTCAAAGAGAATCTTGCCATATTCCCCAAGGAGATGAGGGAAGTGCTTCTGAAGCAGGCTCTTCAGTGACAGCCAGACCCCGAAGCGTCGGTTAAGCCGATCAATATAGAAATAGTCAACGCCAACATCCTTGACCGCTTTGAGTAATGGTGTGAGGCTCTCCTCAGTATCAGATAGGTAGGGCAGCAGGGGCCCCAGAAAGCCATAGGTTCTAATTCCCCTTCTCTTAGCCTCCTCCAGAAGAGCTAGACGCTCAGTGGAGGGTGAACTTCTGGGCTCGATGAGTTGGCGCAGACCCTCGTCAAGAGTGGTGATAGTCACTCCCAATTCTACCTCACTTTTTGAAGCCAGGAGATCGAGGTCACGGCTCGCTAGTGTGCTCTTGGTGAGTATGGTTACTGGATAGCCATAATGAAGCAGTATTTCCAGACACTGCCTTGTGAGGCAATAGCTTGCTTCCCTGGGCTGCCACCCATCACACACCGAGCTTACGAACACCCCTCCCACCCTTTTTCGCTTTACCTCCTGTGCCAGAATCTGGGGGGCGTTTACTTTGATATCGACGAAGGTGCCCCACGGCTCGCCGGGATGAGAAAACCTGGTGGCAAACCTGGCATAGCAATAAATGCATCCATGCTCACAGCCAGCGTAGCAGTTAACAGCATAGTCGGCCAGGCCTGATTTATTAAGTACCGACCTACACTCCACCTCACCTACCCGACAGTCTCTTTTAGGTGCTGTGACCATCTCCAGTGCTCGCTCTTTATAAGGTTGAGCCATTTTTATATTTTATGAGATTGCTGGAAAAGTCCTTGCGTCCCTTTTCAACGAAGCTACCCCTCCACCACCCATAGATTTAACCGCCGCTGAAAACCTTTGTTTTTCAGCGGTCTCTTTACGGCCCTGTGGCTGACTTAGCTTAGATGTTCGGCACTTCTATGCCTAAATCGTATTCCCGTGCTTCTTAGCTGTCAAGGGATGGCGCAGCCTCCTAGCCTGCCTGGCTAATGACCACCATTAGAGAAACGGTTCATCGAGTTGATACATAATCAGTGGGCTCTTAGTAATACCATGAAGCTAGCTCCTTTGCCAAAATACGAGGGTGTTTAGTTGCCACTGCGACCCCGATTTATCAGGGGAAGCAATCTCTCAACAATGATGAGATTGTTTCAGAAAAGATGCTTGTTTTCCAGAGAACTTCCCCAGACAGGTACGAGTACTAGCCCCAGCCTTCTGCCACCAAGGCGTTGTGCAGTTCATCGGGATGATGACGGCAGCGGTATTCCAGTCGGCTCGATTCGGCGTGGGCCTTGCTGTAGGGCCAGCCTTTGGACATAAGGTTGCGCTCATGTAGTTCGTGCAAAAGCACATAACCGCGCTCCTGCTCTTCGAGGTCATCGTCTATCCAGACCTCATTCTCAGGTACGAATTCATATATATGGTCGTGACCGCCCTCAGTAAATTCGATATCGAATACGCTGCGCACTAGACTGCCGTCGACGATCCACACGCTAACGCCGTTCTCGAGCTTTTGCCACAGCCGCTGGTGCGCATCTCGACCATCCGGCAGCTTTTGCCCATGATCAGTCAAGCGCCTTACATATCCGGCGTGGCGCCGTTCCTTACGTTCCGCACGGTCTGCCTCCCGCAGGGCCTCTTCATAGGGCATACCCTCTGCCATAAGCCGGTGCTCCACCAGCAAGTGGTCAATGAAAAACCGCCGCTCATCATGCTTGGCTTCACGATCGATCCAGAGTTCATTCAATGGAATAAAAGGATGCCTGTAATGCTGGCCAAAGTTGGTAAACTCTTCATCGATATGACCGCGGATGTAGCTGCCATCGACGATCCACACCTGCAGATTACCCCGCTCCTCTATTTTTTCGATGTAGGGCGGCTTGGGTTTTCCCCTCTTTGCGGGGACTTCCTGTGCCGGTCCCTCTTCCTTCTCCGCCATCTCGTTTCTTCCTTCTTCTTACCTGCTAGCGATGATACACTGTTTTCTTTGGCAACTTCAACAGCAGGAGAGTGGCACAAAAATGAGCGTCGAGTTGCCAGCTTGGCTATCTTCATCCTTGCCACGAAAGAAACGCCGGCGTAACATTAACGCTTTAGTGACAAGTTGCCGAAAAGACGCGCTGTCTGGCACTAACGTACCCTCAACGCAAGTTGCTGGGACATAGCAGGACTATTGCCTTAGAGAAGCAGGGTTGGTTGACTATGTCTGAAAGACCGCTGGCTGTATAATAGCGGTCAAACATCATGGTGACGGTTCATGCCAACACAAAAACATCAAGAAAGATGACCCAAGCTTGGAAATCATAAACGCTACGGTTGGGCTTCGTTCACTGCCGAAACGACAAATAGTCATCACCATGGCGGGAGTAATGCTCGCCATGTTTCTTGGTTCTCTGGACCAGACAATTGTCGGCACTGCCATGCCGCAAATCATTAGTGACCTGGGTGGATTCGCCCATTACACCTGGATAAGTACAGCCTATCTCATCACCTCCACCGTTGCCCTGCCCATTACCGGCAAGCTAACCGATATGTACGGCCGCAAGTCCTTCTATATTGCCGGACTAGGCATCTTTACAGTGGGTTCTCTGCTCTCTGGCCTCAGTCAAACCATGACGCAGATCATAATATTCCGGGGATTTCAGGGCATAGGCGCAGGGATAATGATGGCCAACGCCTTCACTGTTATTGGCGATCTCTTCCCACCGGCTGAGCGGGGGAAATACCAAGGCCTCATAAGCGGCGTGTTCGGTATATCAGCCGTCATTGGACCCACACTGGGGGGATTCTTGACTGATAGTCTTTCATGGCATTGGGTCTTTTTGGTAAATATTCCTCTGGGGGTCCTCATCATCTTCCTGTTCATATTCTTCTTCCCCAATTTCCGACCTGACCGTTCGAGACAGGAGATTGACTATCTGGGCCTGGTGACACTCATACTGGCTGTGGTACCGGCAATACTGGCCCTTTCCTGGGCTGGCAGTGAATATCCCTGGGTTTCTATCACAATTATTGGTATGTTCGCTTTCTCCGCCGTGATGGGGATTCTCTTCGCTATAATAGAAACCAGAAGCAAGGAACCTATTATTCCCTTATCACTATTCAGAAATCGGATTGTCGCTATCTCGGAAGTGGTGATCTTCTTCAGCGGTTTCGCTATGTTTGGCGGAATTATCTTTATCCCCCTTTTCTTTCAGGGGGTACTTGGTTCAACCGCCACCACCAGTGGCACCTTCTTGACCCCGATGATGTTGGGTTTGGTAATGGGCGGCTTCATCTCTGGACAATTGCTCTCGCGTGCCGGGGGCCATTACCGGGGCCAAGGCGCTGTCGGCATAGCAATCATGGCCTTGGGCATGGCGCTACTCTCCAGAATGACAGTTGAGACCAGTTATACCACCGCCGTAGTGAATATAGTTGTGACCGGCTTCGGCTTGGGAATCATCATGCCGCTTTATACCATCGCTGTTCAGAATGCAGTCCCTTACAGTGTCCTCGGCGTAGCTACCTCCTCAACTGCTTTCTTCCGCTCTATGGGGGCCTCTGTTGGATTGGCTATCTTTGGCTCGGTCATGACCAATCGTTTCGCCTCTGAATTTGCTAACAATACTCCGCCGACGATAAAGGCAATCATCCCGCCAGAACTATTAGCCTCTCTAGCGCATGATCCCCAGGCTCTGGTTAGTGCAGAGGCACAGGAGCAACTAAGAAGCCTTCTGGAGCAAACAGGACCACAGGGTAGCGCACTTTTTGAGCAGTTACTGCAGGTGCTGCGACAGGCTCTTGATTCCGCCTTATCAGAAGTCTTCTTCATTGGCCTTGTTGTAGTAGCTCTCGCCCTTGTAGTTCATCTCTTCATAAAAGAAATCCCACTTCGCAAGCAACATATGCCTGAAAGGTAGACCCCTTGACCTGTCCACAATCGTCTCCAAAGGGGGGAGGATTGTCCATTTTGCCCTTTTGGAGGGGAAAGCAATGAGACAGGGCAAAAGTTACCACATTAGGTGGATTCTTCAGGCGAAATGAGAGCTCTGCCAATGTGAGACTAAGGGGGAGACTACGTTAGCCTCATGGTGAGAAAGGCTGCTCCTAGATAAGCTGCAACGCTCACTGAAAGTGCGCCTGCCAAGCCTATGCGAGGCAAAAGAAGAATTACGCCAATGACGTAAAGTAGCCAAGGAGGCAGTAATATGAGCATACTCTTGGCATAAGATACAGCCTCTTGAGTTCCGCTAGAAAAGTATATGGTGCACAGGGTTATCACACTAATACTGGGTAAGAAGGCAATAAAAGCAGCAAGCTGACCTTTTGCTTGACTCCCAAAATAAGTTACCGCGGCGACTATAACTCCGCCGATGGCGAAATATATTGGCAACAATTTGGTGTCCATACTACTCCTCCCAATTACCCCATATCACTGAATTATATCACTTTGCATTACGGCCCTGGCTACACAAAGCGCTAGAAAATGCAATCCAATGAGTGAAGGTTACAATAGCGAGGATTGTCACCTGGCGCCTCTGGCTCGCAATCATGTCTTTGGCGAACCTTTCAACAATCTGAGTGATTGTTAAGGGCGCGCATCCAGCTCTCGGATGAGAAACACGTCCCATCAATCTTTGCTAGATTGACCCTTGAGCGGGTAGAGGAAAAAGATTAGAATACAATAGGTAGAACAGACCAGAAAGGAGGGCATTCGAATGCTATTTCATGTACGGCATATACACACTTTCGAGACTTGCCCGGCAAGACACGGCCCCGAGATGGTTTCAAAAACTTTTGGGACTATTGGGCGCCCTGAGCATGCCAAAGAGGCTGGGGTGAAGGTTTTGGGCATGTATGTGGATGCACCAGCTCATACAGCGTACTTCATCCTCGACGCAGATAGCGCTGAGAAGATGGGGAAATTCTTATTTCCTATACTAATGATTGGAACAGCCGAGATAACGCCCGTAACCGATCTAGTGGAGGAAGTAAAAAGGAAGCTGGGGGAGGCCAAGAAAATCTAACACAGACCAAAGAGCGGTATTGGCATCTTCAGCAACTGTATAGATTCCAGCGACTTGCATCTACGGTCTTGCAGTGCTAACTTTGGGCCTGCATTGTGACATCAGAAACAGGATTGGCGCTACCAGATGATCTGACGCTAAGCCAACTTGGGACTTCCTGGGGGTACCAAGTTATATGGCGAGGGCGAAAGAGGCTGCAAACGTTCTTGTCTTTATTCTGAATGGCTCACCAAATTCAAAATCGGGGCTTCCTGAAGGGGAGCCCCAATTTTCACTGAGTTAAGGACAACATACCTCTGGCAAAGCTGGCACAGCACTGCGAAGCCTTACATTGTGAGGAAGGTTAGGGAGGACATTTGGCGCAGACAGACCTGAACAACGTAGTGCTCAAGTAACGATCCCCTCGATCGGGCAATATCACCACAATTGTGCCGTGATCCAAGTTCTTCGCCACGCGCAAAGCCACTGCTACCGCCGCCCCGCTTGACATGCCAAGAAAAAGACCTTCTTTCGTCGCCAGTAGCCTTGTCGTTTCAAAAGCTTCATCATCCTCGACCACTATCTTTTCATCCAACATCTCGGGGCGATATATCTTAGGGACTATAGATTCATCCATATTTTTGAGTCCCTGTATCGTGTGTCCTTCCGTGGGTTCAACTCCGACGATGACGACTCTTGGCCTTTTCTCTTTTAAGTATTTGCCCACCCCCATCAGCGTTCCTGTTGTCCCCATGCCAGCAACAAATACATCGATTTCTCCTTTAGTCTGGGAAAAGATCTCCGGACCGGTGGTCTCGTAATGAGCCAGGATATTGCTCTCGTTATCGAATTGATTGGGCATGTAATACTTCTCTGGTTCCTTATCGACAAGTTGATGGGCTGTCCTAATAGCGCCATCGGTGCCTTCTTTTGCCGGGGTGAGCACCACTTCAGCACCGAGGGCTGTAAGGACGCGCTGCCTCTCTACACTAACGCATTCTGGCATACAAAGTTTGACCCGGTATCCTTTTGCAGCTCCTATCGTGGCTAGGGCAATTCCCATATTTCCTGATGTCGGTTCAACTATTATCTTCTCCTTGGTAAGCTCGCCAGACTCCTCTGCTTTGTTTATCATATAGTAAGCAGGACGGTCTTTGACTGAACCTCCGGGGTTGCTTCCCTCAAGTTTCCCCAAAATGCTTACCCGCGGGTTTCCATTGATACTCCTCAACTCTATGAGCGGAGTATTGCCAATGGCATCCAGGATACTGAATCTTCTATTTTTCACCGCCCTCATAAGTCCTCCATGGTTTACGTGGCCGATTCTTGTTCCAATTAACCGCCTCTTCCATCAAACCTGCTTCAATTAAGGCCACAACCCTTACATCAAACAGACCTGAACCCTCCAGAGGAGGCACACAAGACTAGCCCTACAAAGCATTCTACGACACCAAGCTTGGCAAATCAAGTATGAGGACAAAATCGTTACTGTCAAGACCCTAAATCTGCGATTAAATTTTTCAAATATAGTGCAGGGGCTCTCCGAACAAAGTATCGGAGTCCGCAAGGCGGACTGTCCCCTGCAGAAACAACTATTTTCGGGTCAACACGGCTCTTCCAATTACCCAGTTTGCGCAATATAGCCAAAAGGCAACCTTCCAAGCTAATATCTAGCCTATAGCTAAACAAGCTAAAAACTAAACTTGGAGGTTGCCTGGATGATAGTTTATCCTGACATAGTTAGATTTATCAAATCCTTAGCTCCACTTTTGCGCAAGACGCAACTAGTCAATCTGGCATTACTGGCCTCGGCCATTATTTTGAGGAGAAGCTTATGCCTCTCTGAGTTGGCCAGAGCCTATACCACCCCGGAGAAGCACTGCTACAGGTTAAAGAGGCTATGGCGATTTCTGGATAATCTAAAGGTAGACTTTAGCCTCATTCGCCAAAGGTTAACTATCTTAAGTTACTCCATAGAGACTAGCCCCGGGCTCTTTCTACCGCTTCTGATGGATACTACCTACTTTGAGCCTTATGCTGTACTATCCATCTCCATACCTAGAGGCGGTAGGGCTTTACCTGTGGCCTGGGATGCTTATTACCACAAGTTTGATAAGGCTGAAAGCCAAAATCAACGGGAAGAGGCACTTATAGCTAGCTGCCTGAGGCAGATAGCTAGAGGAATTAAGGCAGTCCTTATTGGTGATCGAGCTTTTGGACGAGCTAGCTTGTTTAGCTTCCTTAAAGAAAGAGTCACTCATTTTGTTATCAGGGTAAGTGATAAAGTGTATGTCAGCCATCCCTATTTTGATGGCCTTTTGCACGATCTCCCCTTAAAAGTGGGGCAGCGAATTTGGCTGGAAGGATTACTATACCGGCAAGATAGAGTAGTCAAAATCAATCTTCTGGCCGTATGGGGGATAGGGCAGAAGGAGCCCTGGTATCTCGCCACAACCCTGAGTGACCCGAATCTAGTCTATAGATTTTATCGTAAGAGAATGAAAATAGAGCATGGTTTTAGAGATTGGAAGTATCATTTAAGGCTGAAAATTCCTAAAAGTCGCTTTGTGCGTGCAGCACACCGCGCCAGGATGTTAGTTAATGCTGTTGTCATTGCTTATTGGTTTATTTGCCTTGTGGGGATTAAGGCAAAAGTTAGGAATCTCAAAGCTAAGGTCGCCAGCTGGGGTGAGATTAGCTTCTTCCGACTGGCCTTAGAGCTTGTTTCATCAAGCTGGCTTTACCCACCATGGGTGTCTAGAGTTCTTGATTGGGTGGCTGACAGGCTTTTACCTTTTCAGCCACTCTTTACCTATTGGCAGTACCAATATCAGAGGAGGTTAGTGAAAAGTGGGTAATTGCAAGGGGACTGAGTGTACATCTGGGCATGAGGCTAGCTTGAGAGGCTGGGCTGCGTATGGTGCCGCTGTGTGTGCAGAGGTGAGTGGTAACACGGTTGGCTGGCTGTCTTCTCACCAGTCGTACTTCAACCCTGCAAACGGCTCGACCGCTTTGGGATTAACCTCAGCGATAACCCTCCCCGGATGCATGGTATTATTGCCTCTTGTGTAAAGTGCGCCGAGAAGCCGCACGACTTCCACCCTACTCCAGGGTGAATCGTATGGCGACTTCCTCAGCGTTACCTTAGCGTGACCCACCTCAAGCTGGTAGGGACGAAAACCGGTCTCTTGCCTTATGAGGCGGGGAGCGTAGTCAAACCCACCCTCGGGTGCCAGGAAGTGCTTCAAGCGGTTCGACAAGTCGACGAGACCCTTCGGGACTCTTCGAGCTGAAGCCCACGGTCGACAAGACTCTTCGAGTTGGCGGCTAGCACAGGTGAGACTCCCCCCCGATGAATCGGGGGGTCTCAAGGGCTTGCCTGTGGGAAAGCCTTTCCAGGCTTGATAAGAAAGCTTTTGGCTTAAAATCATGAAGGGTGAGAGCATTTTAGTGAAAACTGGTTAATTGCCAGTGAATTGACAGATTGATTTAATGGGTGTAAAACATATTGGAGATCGTGTTGGAGATTATATGACGATGATCTCAAAACTCACCGGCAGAGATCACTTTATCAAAGCTAGATTGGAGGAAGGTTACTCCTTCAGACTGCTGAGCAAAGAGCTTGGTGTTAGTTATCAAACGTTGATCAATTATGTCAAAGGTCTTGGCAAGTATCACGGGAAAAAGCGTGCCGCAATTAGCTTTAGAAAACCTTCAACAACCAGGGATTTGTCTGAAAGATATGGTGTCTCAGTCTATACAGTTAGAGAGTGGCTTCGGGAAGGGCGTATCAAGGGCAGGAAAGTGGGACAGCGGTGGGTAATTACTGAGTAGCCCAGCCTGGCGGATTTGGAGGAAAAAGGGGGTTAGAATGCCAGGTAGCCGACTTTATGTGGGAAATCTTAGTTATCAGGTAACTAGTAAGCAGCTGGAGCAGTTGTTTTCCAATTACGGTGCAGTCACGCAGGTCAATAGAGTTCAGGGAAGAGGTTTTGCCTTCGTGGAAATGTCCAGTCCAGTGGAAGCCGAGAAAGCAAAGGAGGCGTTGGACGGTTCTGAATTTGAAGGGCGCGCCTTGAAAGTTGACCAAGCTCGCCCGCCTAGGAGCGAAGGCAGAGGGGGCTATCGAAGATACTAGGACAACTGGGAGATAGTCCAACCATGCAGCACAGCCAGGCAGGTTTGGGACTTAATGAGCGACGATAGCTGTACACACCACTGGGTCATAGACAGTAAACCAACTAATGGCTTTTACCACGGTAAGTGCCAGAAGTGCAGGGAAGAAAAGGATTTCCCCTATTGGGAACCGCAGCGGAGGATTCTTACATCATCTAGCCAACCGAACCCGACATCAGCCATAGAGCCACCTGAAAAACGCAGAGGCAGACCGAGAAAGGTTGACCACTGAACACTGAGGGGTGCTTTACAGTCTCCGCTGCTAAAGCCAAGTCCCCCTCAAAACCTGCCCCCTCCACTATCGCCCCGTAAAGCCTGGGGCTACCCTCAAACTTCATGCTCCTGGTGTAGTGCTCCGCCATTCTTAACGTTTCTCGCCAGCTTAGAGGCAACCTTTAACCTGTATCCAAGCTGAGTTTGGTGTGATAGTTCCACAAATAGCGGGGCTATTCGCACTATAGCAGAAAGTATATGGTATGTTGTGGACCCCAAACCTCCTCTCCTTGACATTCTGCATGGATATGTTATAATGCAGCAACTGGTTTTGGTTTAGGTTACCAATAGTCTGTTAGACTTCGTGATCAGGTCCACGGCTTTTGGGTGACCCCGACTCAAGCCAAATATCTGAAGAAAGGAGGTCGTCCAATGAGCTTTGTGGACAAATCACTACGCTGTTCCGATTGTGGTGCTGATTTCACTTTCAGCGCCCAAGAGCAAGAGCTGTTTGTCACCAGAGGCTACACCAACGAGCCTAAGCGCTGCCCGCTGTGCCGTGCAGCCAGGAAATCCCAAAATCACGGTTTTTCCAGTTACAGGCGACAGATGTTTCCTGCTGTGTGCGCCGAGTGCGGCAAAGAAACGGAAGTACCCTTCGAGCCCCGAAACGGCAGACCGGTGTACTGTAGCGCTTGCTATGACAAAGTGCGACTGAGCGCTCGCCGGTAATCTAGTCACCACTAGGCATCCGAGGCCAGGCATTGCTCTGGTCTCGGATGATTCCAAATCTGTTACACACAGTGATAACTAAACTCCCATTGAGGGAAAGGAGGAGTTCTTGAAAATATACGTGGGCAATCTGTCACGTGATGTCACCGAGGATGAATTGCGGAAAGAATTTGAGGCTTTTGGGAAGGTGAACTCGGTTACCATCGTGAGGGACAGGTACAGTGGCCAGCCTAGAGGCTTTGGATTCGTTGAGATGACAACGAAGGCTGAGGGCCAGGCTGCCATTGCGGGTCTCAATGGAAAAACACTAGGCGATCGGACGCTTAATGTTAACGAGGCTCGCCCTCGTTCCGACACGAGAGGCGGCGGGTTCCGTGGTGGCAGGGGAGGTGGCTTCTCTGGTGGAGGGGGAAGACGCACAAGATACTAAATCGTGGACTCGTCATCCAGCTGCCTGAGACATGCTGCCAGACGATGGCCGAGAATAATTGCGTCCACCATTGGATCATAGACACCCTAGCGATGAATGCCGTTTACCATGGTAGCTGCATCAAGTGTGGCGCCAAAAAGGATTTCCCTTCTCAGCAACCTTGGTCAGTATTCTCCTCCAAACGCACCAATCCAACCCCGTCGTCACCAACAGGACTGCCAAAGAGGCATAGAGGGAGACCGAGGAAGGTTGAGGGCTGATAGTTTAGTAAGGCGTTTGTAGGGAGCGTGGGTCAAGCTGGGTGGATTTAGGGCTAGCACATCTGGTACTCAAGAGGAGGAGGGCGATGGCAAGTTTTGTAGTTGGCGAGAGGGTCAAAGTTGTTGACATGCATAGCGCACAACACGAGCGCATCGGGGAAGTGGAATCGGTGGCAGCCGACCGGGGTGTCCTTCTATACGGACTGACGTTTGACCCCGAGAATCTGCTGCTGCCGCTTTTCGGCTGGTTTAAGGCGGAGGAAATTGAAGCACTGGAAGTTGAGGCGGGGGATTGAAGAACAGGTTGGGGATTGTGCACTGTGTCGAAACAAGTCCACGGCAAAGGCGCCTTGTAGAACTCCAGGCTATCTTCAAACTGACCGAGCCAGTTATACCGCTGCGCCATCTCCAGCGATTCCCACCTGCCTGGAAAGCAAACGGCAAACCTGCATCCAGGCTTGGCGTGCTATAATGGTGGCAGAATACAAAGGAGAATGAATATTGGCTAAAGCTGACAATAGGGGTAGAGTCCGACATGAACAGCAACAACGCCGTGCCAGGCAACATAAACGAGATAAACGAAGAAGACAGCGTAGGCAGACAAAACGGTCTCTATAGGAAAAGTGTAGACCGTAGTTGACTCAAATTCTATGCCCCGCAGCTTGCTGGGGGGGACTGCCCGCCGGGGTTCCCGGGGGACGCAGTACCCCTGAGCCAAAGGCAGAGTCAATATCCTGCCTGCGGAGCGGGCCCCCACAAAATCTTGGATTTTGTGGGGTTTATTGTTATGAAGCATAGAGCTAGAAGTTCAAAGATTAAGTATCAGCACGGCATGATTCATGGCTTAAGGAAATTCCTTGAGGGAGAGCTTGAGCCGCTAGACTATGTGGAGTCCATTTTCCCTGGGGAAATTAAGCGCACTAAAGGAGCCAACCCAAAGCTTAGGGTTCAGTTTAAGTATGCTACTGAGACTGGGGCGAAGCTCCTGGCCTACGGAGCAGCAGCAGTCCAGGAAGTATTTGTGGTAACCAAGAACGTAGAGGCGCTGAAAAGCAAGCTTGATACCACTGTAATTCATACATAGAGGAATCAAGACAGCCCAGCCAGGCGGACTTGGAGGAAAAAGGAGGTTAGAATGCCAGGTAGCCGACTTTATGTGGGAAATCTTAGTTATCAGGTAACTAGTAAGCAGCTGAAGGAGTTGTTTTCCAATTACGGTGAAGTCACGCAAGTCAATAGAGTTCAAGGAAGAGGTTTTGCATTTGTTGAAATGTCTAGTCCAGCGGAAGCCGAGAAAGCAAAAGAGGCGTTGGACGGTTCTGAATTTGAAGGGCGCGCCTTGAAAGTTGACCAAGCCCGCCCGCCTAGAAGCGAAGGCGGAGGGGGCTATCGAAGATACTAGGACAACTGGGAGATAGTCCAACCATGCAGCACAGCCAGGCAGGTTTGGGACTTAATGGGCGACGATAGCTGTACACACCACTGGGTTATAGACAGTCAAAGAACTAATGGCTTTTACCACGGTAAATGCCAGAAGTGTAGGGCAGAAAAGGATTTCCCCTATCGGGAACCGAAGCGGAGGATTCTTACATCATCTAGCCAACCGAACCCGACATCAGCCATAGAGCCACCCCAAAGACGCAGAGGTAGACCGAGAAAGGTTGACCATTGAACACTGAGGAGTGCTTTACAGTCTCCGCTGCTAGAGCCAAATCCCTCCTCAAGACCTGTCCCCTACAATATTGTGCCTCATAAAGCCTGGCGCTATCCTGAAACTTCATGCTTCTGGTGTAGTGCACCGCCATTCTCAAGACTTCCCACCGGCTTAGATGCAACGATGCACTTGCACCCAGGCCGAGTGTGGTGTACTATTTCTAAGTTCTAAGGCCGCGATTTCAAACCGTAACGTATTGGTTACACGCCCCATTTTCAACATCTGTTCCGGAATCATAGGTGGTTTACCGTGAGGGTCAAGAAAGTCTGTTGAATTTGTGTGGGTGTAGCTACAAATTCTTCATAATGATTGTAGCTGTCTAACAGGGCGAGCATGGAAATGACGGGCAAGAGAGGGAAAGATGTTGGCAGGTGCAGCAAGCGACTACCCTCGATCAGCAGAGCGTAGTCTGTTTGCCTACCCTCCGGGATCAGTTGCCGATACTGGATTTCACTTGCCAAGAGTGTTATAATCATCATCGATGATCTCAAGGAGGGTGGGTTCTAGCTATGGAGATAGATACGATCTATCAAGGCGATTGCCGGGAGATCATAGAGAGATTCCCTGACAATTCTGTCGACCTCATATTTACTTCTCCACCGTATGCCGACAATCGTCGCAAATCTCCCTACAAAGGTATTCGCATTGAAGAATATGTTGATTGGTTCTTGCCCCTATCTAGCCAGCTAATGCGAGTTTTGAAGTCAGATGGTTCGTTTGTGCTTAATATCAAAGAACGTGCAGTA
>Ga0315314_1001841_pt1 | contig 18190 bp, 22 predicted proteins | sample TDP9_MG_FD_203631 | JGI IMG/M metagenome (GOLD analysis project Ga0315314, IMG submission 203631) | Freshwater sediment microbial communities from Lake Towuti, South Sulawesi, Indonesia - TDP9 | ecosystem: Environmental > Aquatic > Freshwater > Lake > Sediment | place: Indonesia: South Sulawesi...
CCCTTATGAAGACCAAGCGCTCGGAAGACCTTGAAGTGATAGAGGAGGTCTTCGACAGGTTCACACGCGAAGCCCTCTACGAACTCATGAGAAGGAAGATCATAGACGAGATATATGGCGTCGTCAAGGCAGGAAAAGAGGCGAGGATCTACTGGGGCATTGACCCCCAGAAGAGGGAATTGGCTTTGAAGATCTACTACATCGTCACAGGCGAGTTCAGGCAGGGTATGTTGAAGTACATACAGAACGATTACCGTTTCAAGAAGGTGAAGACAACTCCTAGGAGTGTCATTTACGCTTGGGCGCAGAAGGAGTTCAAGAATCTCAAAGCAGCCGACGAAGTGGGAGTGACGGTTCCAGAGCCCCTTGAGGTTAAGTGGAACGTCCTCGTAATGGAGTTCATAGGAGAAGAAGGAGAGCCTGCCCCCGTCCTTCATGACGTCCGCTTAGATAAGCCCAAGGTTGTATACGATAGGTTGCTCGAAGAGGTTAAGCTCCTTTATACCAAGGCAGGAATTGTCCATGGCGATCTGAGTGAATATAACGTAATGTTCTGGAGAGAAGAGCCTGTCATAATCGACATCTCACAGGCAGTGCCCACTAATCATCCCCTAGCCAAGGAGCTGCTTCTCCGCGATCTTAGCAACCTAAACAGATATTTTAGCTCCCTCGGAGTGAGGGTGATCAACGTTAACAAGGTTTTCAAGGGGATGACGAGTGGAGACAAGGGTCTACGTTAAGATACCCCTAGAACGGGTAGGCGTGCTCATCGGTCCCAAGGGGAAGATAAAGAGAAGAATTGAGGAGACCTGCGGCGTAGACCTTGTCATCGACAGTGAGACGGGGAGTATCGAGATCGCATTGAGACATGAGACTAGCGACGCTTCCATCCTCATGCAGGTCCAGAACTTGGTGATGGCCATAGGGAGAGGGTTCAGTCCTCAGAGAGCCTTGAAGCTTCTGGACGAGGAGATTTACTTAGACATTATAGATCTCACAGATTATGTGGGGAGATCAAAAAACGCCCTTGAACGCGTCAGGGGACGCATCATAGGTCAAAATGGTAAGGCTAGAGAGGTCATCGAGGAACTGACAGGGACCGTTGTCTCCGTCTACGGTCACACGGCGTCTATCATAGGAGAGCTCGAAGACATAGAGTTGACCAAGGAGGCGATCCTGATGCTTGTGAAAGGAAGTTTCCATAAAACAGTCTTCAACTACCTCTACCGAGAGCGGGAGGCGAGGAAGAAGGAGTTGAAGATCTGGGAGGAGCCTTCGGAGAGGGTGTCAAAGAGGTGAGAAACCAAACCATTGTCGAGAATATGAGATCGAGGGGAAACTTCGTGGAAGCCCGCCTTGACTATCAATCCATAAGTCCCTCAGACTTCTTCTACAGGAACAGGGAGATAGCTGGCTTCAGCAACCCCAGTAGGGCGGTCTACGCAGCTATCAGAGAGCTAGTGGAAAACGCTCTCGATGCCTGTGAAGCCTACGGAGAACCGCCGACGATTTACCTACGCCTCAGAGAGATATCAACGTCTGGCAACGAAACATCAACCTACGAACTTAGGATTGAAGACAATGGGACAGGGATCCCAGAGGAGCACATCCCCCACTGCTTCGGTCAAGTCTTCTATGGCTCCAAGTACACCTTGAAACAGTCTAGGGGAACATTCGGTCTCGGAGGCACAATAACAATCCTCTACGGTCAAATAACTACTCACAAACCCGTCTGCGTCACCTCTAGCACGGGTGGAAAGACCTATGAGTACGAGCAGATGATTGACATCCAACACAACAGACCTATTGTGCTGAGGAAGAGGGAGCTGGAGAACAAGAAGAAATGGCACGGAACCATCGTGGAGCTTCACCTAGAAGGAGATTATCCACGAGCCATGCCTAGAATCTGTGAATACCTTAAGCAGACGGCGATGATCAACCCCTACGCCGACATCACTTTCGTCGATCCCAGAGGGCGCCTCTTCCGTTTTGAGAGAGGAACAAGTAAGATGCCGACGCTTCCAGAGACTGTGAAACCTCATCCACATGGAATAGATGTTGAGACTCTTAGGAGATTCATCTCCACGACAAGGTCAAGAGATATGTTCAATTTCATGATGGAGCACTTCCAAGGAGTTAGGAAGGGTATCGTGAACCAATTCTTGGAGGCCGCGGGCGTTGACCCTAGAACGAATCCGAAAGCTCTCAAACCAGAGGAGATAGTTCAGCTTGTCAGGGCGACGATGACCTTCAACGATTTTCTCAAACCTGATGCTACTTGTCTTTCACCGATAGGTACAGAGTTGTTTGAGACTGGGATAAGGAAGGAGCTCAACCTCGATTCCAACGCTGACTTCATCAAGGTTGTTCAGAGAGAACCTGCCACGTACTCTGGTTTTCCCTTCATTGTTGAGGCAGCAGTCGCTTATGGTCCAAGTGTTGCGAGGCAAAATAGGTCGGGGATAGCGATCTACAGGTTTGCGAATAGGATACCCCTCCTCTACGACGAGGCGAGCGACGTTGTATGGAAAGTTGTGAATAACAACATCAACTGGAGCACCTACAACGTATCCTCGGAAACATCCCTAGTCGTGGCGGTTCATCTCTGTTCAACCAAGATTCCCTATAAGACTGTTGGTAAGGAGTATATAGCCGACCAGCCTGAGATAGAACGTGAGATTACTAACACTATCAGGGAGGCCGCCCGTTCTCTCAGGATTTTTATCTCAAGGGAGACACGCATAGCGCACGAGAGACAGAGGATGGGCATCTTCGCCAAGTATTTGCCCAAGATCGCCGAGTTCTCGACCAAGCTCTCAGAAAAGAACGAGGTGCCTGACATCAATCCTCTGTTGAAGAGGCTAGGAGTCAGAGGGGATGAGGTTGAAAAGGAAGAGTAGGAAGGGTATAGAAGTTGGCGAAACACAGTAGCATCATAAAGAAGCAAGCGAGGACGACTAAGGATCTCCATATCTTCGGAGACAAGATTTACAGCCAGATCGAAGACAGAGAGTTTCCCTCGATCGTCCTCCAAAGCAGATCCATCGACAACATCGTGTACGAGTCCGAGACGAGGCAGTACATCTTGGGTGATAGGAAGATAAAGAGAAGTACAAGGAATATACGTCATCTTCGTCCCTTCGCCCAGCTCGTCTGGACAGCTTGGTTCGCAAAGGAGCTCCTCAAACTGCGGAAGACAAGTACTCTAAGAGAAGTCTACTACTCCGCCAGAGGGCAGCAAGACATCGAGTTTAAGGATCAAGACGAGTCTGACAACATCATAACAGACCTTGAGACTGCGCTGAAGGCTCCAAGAGAGGATTTCCACTTCTTCTCCGAGGAGAGGAGCGCTATCTTCGGAGACCTCACTATTGAGTACACTGTCCCTGGCTACGAAGGAAGGCGACTCAACATGGCTTCACACCCAGACGGCGTCATGATCGGCCCAGCGGTAACAAGCTCAGAGCTAATAGAGACCTCTGCCGAGATCGTTCTTGTCATAGAGAAAGGAGCAATGTTTACACGTCTCGTGGAGGAGAGGGCTTACGAAAAGTTCAACGCTCTGCTGATCCACACGGCTGGGCAGGCCCCGCGCTCAACTAGGAGCCTCCTGTATCGGCTTGACAAGGAGATGGGCCTTCCTATCTACATCTTCACTGATGGCGACCCGTGGGGAGTCCATATAGCTATGGTCATCATCTCTGGTTCGGCTAACGCGGCGCACCTCAGAGAGCTGACTACGCCCGACGCAAAGTGGATAGGTCTCTGGGCGTCAGATATCATGAAGTACAAGCTACCCACAGAGAACTTGACAGATCTAGACATCAAGAGGATAAAGGAGCTTCAGAGAGATCCACGATACGAAGACGAGTTCTGGCAGAACGAGTTGAGGACCTTCCTAAACATAAAGAGGAAGGCAGAACAAGAAGCTTTCAGCAGATACGGACTCACCTACATCGTCGACAAGTACCTACCGGACAAGCTGACGACGACCTAGAGACTTTAATAGATTTTAGAGAACTGCCAGAATTAGGTTGTTTGATTGCTCCTTATTTTGCATGTTCTGTTTGTACGTTTTTTGGCGTTCGATCTGAAGCTGTGTCTAGTGAAGGATAGAAACCTTATAAATGTGTATTACACATCGTAATACAGTGATTGGAATGAGCGTTATCACCATTAGGGTTGCGAGGGAAGTCAAGGAGAAGCTAGAGAAATACAATGTTAATGTCAGTGAAACGATTAGGACGTTGCTCGATAGATTCCTCGCAGAGCTGGAGTTAAGAGACCTTGAAGAAAGACTTGAGCTGATAAAGAAACGCGTGGGCAGTAACGTAGATCCAAAATTGGTTGCCAAGCTTGTGCGGGAGGAAAGAGAAAAACGGTGAAGTACGTCCTCGACGCATCAGCCCTCTTGCCATTGGTAATTAGGCGGGGCAAACAGCTAATAGTTGAAGCCTCCCAAGAAGATTTGATTACAACAGACCTCGCCATGTATGAAGCTTGCAACAGTCTCTGGAAGCTTGCAATACTGTTCGGATCAATGTCTCTGGAAGACGCTGTAGTCGTTGCTACAACGCTAAGGGATCTAGTCTTGAGAAACCTCATTCAGCAGATAGATTTCACGAAACTAGATCTCTCACAGGCACTCAGAAGGGCTTATGAGGAGAAGCTAACATTCTATGATGCTTCATACATCGTAATAGCCGAAACCGTAGGAGCCTTACTTGTAACAGAGGATGAAAGACTGTTGAGAGCTGCAAGCAAATTCATCGAGACAATGACATATACCGACTTTGAAAATAGATAGCGACCTGCCGACGAAGAACCGACGGAGAACCTGACGGAACCAGACATCAAGAGGATAAGGGAGCTTCAGAGAAACCCGTGGTACGAGGACGAGCTCTGGCAGAACGAGTTGAAGACCTTCCTAAACATAAAGAAGAAGGCAGAACAAGAAGCTTTCAGCAGATACGGACTCACCTACATCGCCGACGAGAATTTACCAGACAAACTGACGACGACATAAGGCTTTAATAGATTTCGAGGAACATTATGGAGGCGAGTAGGCAATGTCAGGAGAGAGACGAGGAAGATCGTTCCTGGGCGTCGTGGGAAAGATCTTAGGAATATTTCTCTCTCTCTTGGGGGTTGTCATAGTCTACTATGCTTACAGTACTTCGACCTCAATAATCGACCCGAAAATGGTCGCCCCCATTGGCGTATTTCTCATAGCTATTGGAGGTTTCATGCTCCTGGCAAGAGTCGGATAAGAACCTCCGTTGATATTGGGGTGAGAAGTTGTACGTTAGATTTATAATGTTTAAGATTGAGAAATAGAACCATCGGTGAGGTCTAATGCCTGATGTGAAAGGCGTGATTCTAGCAGGAGGAGAGGGGACGAGGCTTAGACCCATTACATATTATTTTCAGAAATGTATGATGCCCGTGGGATACGAGCAGAGGCCGGTCCTCGAATACATAATTCGACTTTTCGAACATAATACTGTTGACGACCTCTTGCTCCTAGTTGGATATAAGCATCAGCAGATAGTTAACTACTTTGATAACGGAAAACGGTTTGGGGTGAAGATCACTTACGTCATCGATGATCCTGATTACAAGGGCAGTGCCAACGCAATCGTCCATGCGTATCGAGAAGGTTTTCTATCCAAGAACGATCAACTAATCATTTATTATGGAGACATCCTCTCTAACATCAATCTCAGGGAACTGTTAGATCGGCATCTTTCCTCAGAAGCGGCTGTTACGGTGGCAATGGCAGGAGGATTCAAGATACGGGTGGGAACCGCAGTGGTCGATGAAGGAGGAAGAATCAAGAAGTTCGTTGAGAAACCCGAGCTCGAAACTCCAGCCTGTGTCGGCATACTAGCAATGAGCGGGAAGGTCCTCGAGGAGATGGACGCCCTTTCTGCAGACTACGAGAAGGAGACCTTGGATCTTATGGGAGACTTGATCCCCCACCTCGTCCAAAGGAATAGAATCGTCAAGGCCTACATGACAAGCGCCTTCTGGTACGACATCGGCTCCCTAGAGTCTTACGAGAAGCTCTCTAACAGCGAAGTTGAAGAACAGCTCAACTTTCTTCCAAAGAAGGAGATCGAAAAAACCCAAAGGAATTCTCCTCACACAAAGGTTTAAGCCTTCTAGCTCTCTTTTTAACAGGAAAGGTGAACGACTTGAAGGCTCTAGTTTTAGCAGGTGGTTTTGGAACCCGTCTAAGACCGCTGAGCTGCACCAGACCGAAGCTTCTGATTCCCGCTGCAAATCAACCTGTCATTGACTGGACTCTGAGAGACCTCTCAGCCCACGGTGTAGATACCGTCGTCCTTGCTGTCAACTACATGGCTGAAGCTTTTGTGAGGTATCTGGGCCCAACGAAGTTCAACATCGGGATCCAGTACTCCAGAGAGGAAAGACCACTGGGTACAGGCGGTCCGATAAGAAGAGCTGAGAGCTTCCTCAAAGACGGAGCCCCCTTCTTAGTGCTGAATGGAGATGTAATCTCGAGTATAGACTATCGTCGCCTCTTAGAGTTCCATAAAGAGAAGGGCGGCCTAGCCACAATAGCGCTCCACGAGGTTCCGGACCCGAGTAGGTTCGGAGCTGTTGAACTAGATGGTCGAGACCGGGTGCGCCGCTTTGTTGAAAAGCCAAAACCAGGGGAGGAACCGAGCAAACTTGTCAACGCCGGGATCTACGTATTCGATCCCAAGGTGGTCGAGTACATTGAAGAGGGCCGATCCGTCTCAACGGAGCTTGAGGTCTTCCCTCGCTTGGCTGAGGAGGGTCAACTCTATGGATTTGAGTTCAGGGATCTCTGGATAGATATAGGGCTGCCTGAGGACTACCTTAAGGCCAACGCTCTGCTCTTGGCGAGAGAGAATGGGACGAAGCTCGGGGAGAATGTAGTGCTGGATCCCTCAGCAGAAGTCCTAGCACCTTCTGTTATTGGAAATAATGCCAAAATTGGTGGAAAATCGTTAATTGGTCCAAACTGCGCCATCGCAGACAATGTAGAGATAGGAAGCGGATGCCGTATCGAGAACGCCATCATATTCCCAGGCACAGTTATCGGAGACTTTACCTCTGTAAAGAGCGCTATCATAGGAGAGAACGTGATGCTAGAGCGCTGGGTGAAGATCGAGGAGGAATCAATAATCGGAGACCATTCCTCTGTCGCAGACGGCGTCACAATAACGTGTGGGGTCAGGATCTGCCCATCTAAACGCGTCGAAGAAAGTATTCTGGAGCCTGGCCCGGTGATGTGATGCCTCCTTCCCTCTTTGGGACTAATGGTATACGAGGTGTTGCCAACAGGGAGCTGACGCCTGAGTTCGCCGTGAGAGCCGGCCTCTCCATAGGGACTTTCTTCCAAGGCAGTCGGATACTCCTCGGCTATGATGGGCGGCTGAGCGCCCCTTTTTTTAAATCGATTGTCGCTGGGGCTCTTCTCTCCACAGGTTGTGAGGTTTGTGAAGCAGGGATGGTTCCGACGCCTGCGCTACAGTATGGCGTGAAGCACTTCAGAATGGGTGGAGGGGTCATGATCACGGCTTCTCATAATCCTCCAGAGTACATCGGGATCAAGGTTGTAGCTGGAGATGGAGTAGAACTCGACCGTGGCCGAGAGTTGGAGGTCGAGGAGATCTTCTTCAAAGAACGCTATAAGAGAGCGGAGTGGAACAAGGTTGGTAGACTTCACACGAACCTCGAGGTTCTTAAGGTTTATGAAAAGGCAGTTATGAGTCACGTGGATGTTGAACTGATCCAGAAGAAGAAGCTTCGAGTCGCCGTGGATCCTGGTAACGGGGTGATGGCTATTGTCGTTCCTCAACTTCTCGTTGGTCTCGGTTGTGAGGTTGTGACTGTGAACGCCAATGTGGATGGACGTTTTCCTGGGCGCGACTCTGAGCCGAGACCCGATAATCTGGGGGGACTATCTCTCCTTGTGAAGGCTTCTGAGGCGGATCTTGGCGTGGCTTTTGATGGCGACGGAGATCGTTCCCTTTTCGTGGATGAGAAGGGTGAAGTCTATTGGGGTGACAGGAGCTTCGCTCTAGTTGCTCAGAAGTTTCTTGCTGAACATCCCGGGGAGCAGGTGGTGACTCCGATAAGTTCTTCTCAAGTTCTGAAGGATGTAGTTGAGGCTGGCGGCGGTCGGCTAGTCTGGACAAAGGTGGGGAGCGTTACTATCTCTAGGACAATGGTCTCAGAGGGGATCAAATTGGGCGGCGAGGAGAACGGGGGGGTGATGTACGGTCCTCATCAACCTGTGAGAGACGGCGCCATGACGACCGCTCTCATACTGGAGATCTTAGCGAGAACCGGGAAACAGCTTTCGGAGCTCTTCAGCGGTCTCCCTAGCTACTGCCAACTGAAGGATCGGGTGCCGTGTCCAGAAGACCTAAAAGAACCGGTCCTAGAGAAGCTGAGAAGCGCCGTAAAGGCGGAGAAGGTTGAGGCTTTAGATGGTGTGAAGGTCTGGTATCCTGACTCAAGCTGGATTCTGGTAAGACCGAGTGGGACGGAGCCCATTTTCAGGCTCTACGCTGAGGCGAAGACAGAAGAGCGGGTTAGAGGACTGGTAAAGGAGTTCAAGGATCTTCTCACGAAAATAGTCTCAAACCATAGATAGATAGCCTTCTCCCTCCTTGGGTCCTGCGGAAGCTTCTTCTATTGTTGCTTGGTAAGGAGGAAGGTTACCCGGTTCGTGCAGCAGAAGCTAGTTCTAAGAGAGCTCTGAAAGAATCCTTAGCCTTCACCACTCCACTGGCGACTAGAATCCCTTCGGCGCCTAGTCTAAGAGCTGCTGAGACATCCTCGCCCGAGGTTATGCCAGCGCCGCAGAGGACCCTCACGTTGGCGTTGACGCTTTTCACGGCATCCACCGCCCCGGAGACTATTTCGGGCTTAGCCTTAGAAACAGATATGCCTGTCCCGATGAGTTCTGGCGGCTCAATCGCCACGGCATAAGGCTCAAAAGAAGCGACAGATTTGCCTAACACAACAGTGTCAACACAGACGACTGGTTTGAGGCTTGACTCCCAGGCCCTTTTAACAGTCGCCTTGATAACCTCCAGCCCCAGACGCCTCTCAGAATGGTTCACAAGAGTCCCCACAGCACCAGCGTCTCTTACTGTTTCAGGGAGAACGTGACCCGTGTATGCTCCATATCCTACCGGGTCGATGTGCTGGGCAAACGTTAGGACTCCACTCTCAGTCACGTTCCTTAGATCAGCTGTCTGGGGAGCTACAGCAACGCAGACTCCCGTCTGTTCTCCCACTTCCTTAGCTGTCTTGGATAGCTTCAGGCTGCTCTCTCCTGTAGCCTCTTTGTAGGTCTTAAAGTTCACGAGGACTAGGGGAAATCTAACTTCCGTATTGGACATAGGTCTTCACCAAGCGCCACTGAAGTATCTACGCTAGCCTTTTTATCCTTAACTAGACAACAAGCAACTCTAAAATAAGAGATACGGAGAAAAAAGAGTGATACAATATGGTTAAGGTGCTGGGACTCTCAGGCTCACCGAGAAAAGAAAGGAATACCGAACACCTCCTAAGCGTTGCCCTTGACGCAGCCTCAAAGATCGAAGGAACCACAACGGAGTTGTTGAGGCTTTCAGACTACAAGATACTGCCATGCGACGGATGCAATGTCTGTGCACGCGAGGGAAAATGCCCTCTGGACGAGCAAGATGATGTGGCAAAGCTAAGGGAGAAGCTCCAAGAGGCAGACGCTGTCATCATGGCTGCGCCGAGCTACTTCGCCTCTGTGCCAGGTATCACAAAAAACCTTTTTGACAGGTCTCGACCACTGAAGATGAGAGGACATCTCCTTACCGGAAAGATTCTTTCAGCCCTCTCAGTCTCAGGGTTAAGGAACGGAGGCGGAGAAGCCGTAGTTGATGAGATTGTAAGGTTCGGGCTAACTCACGGCATGATCGTTGTAGGAGGCGTCGGAGACCCACTCACACAATCCTCCTTCGGCATAGGCGTCCTCCAAGGAGACGCGGGATGGAGGAAGACCAGCGCAGACGAGATAGCTCTCCAGAATTCCAGAGGTGTTGGAAAGAGAGTTGCCGAGGTCGCTCAAGCACTAAAGCGTGGGAGCTCTCAAGGAGGGGCCCATCATTCGTCTTGAGATCTTCAAGGAATATGGAAAGATCCTAGGAATAGCTGGTTTCAAGGAAGCAAGGATTACAGAGGTCCCAGCCTTCATAGAAGCGGCTAAGAAGAAGATCGGGTCTCATACCTTTCAGATGCTCGACGCTGACAATATTGCTGGTTGGGTTCACCTTTATTTCGCTGTTCTCAATGCTTTGAAGGCTTTCCAAGACAGCAGAAACCTAGCCGAACGATTGGATGTCGAGATACTCCTCTACGCCTCTGGACAAGACCAGATTAACAAAGCCTTCACTATTGTAGGTCTCACTCCCCAAACCCGTCGAATAGCCCTCGTCACACTCACAGAGTCGGAGGAGGAAGCCGCAATAGCCATAAACTGTGTCGCACCGTTGTTGGGCGTATCAGATGACTCTGTTCTGGAGATCGATGAAGAGAAGTTTAAGAGGCTCAGAGAGGTCTTCTCCATATCAGACGAGGAGCTGGAGGCTGTCGCGGAGCCTGGCAGGGAGTTCTCGGCTCTTACGCTTCTTCTCATAGAGCGATGTGCCCTTCTATCGGTTCATCGGTAATGTTGCGTTCTTTCACGGTGTTGAGGATATCCGAAGGCTTGACGACAGAGACTCCTGTGTATTTGCCGACGACCTCTACGAGGACGATCCAGTTAGGGTTTTCTAGATCAACCTTTCTGCTTATTCCTTCGGCTACACTCTCTATGATCTCTCTGCTTCTCAGGTCGGTCCTCCTCTTCTCTACAGTGATCCTGAAGGAGTCTCTCTCAGTGATCTTCTCAGAAAGGCGTATTACAGCCTCCTTTATTTTCTCTAACTCTGACAGGACGACAGCTTCCACGGGGATCAACCTTATGAGATGTCTGAAGGCCTCTGGTCTTCTCTCCAGTTCTCGTCTAAGTCTTGTGACGGCATCGATCGGGTTAAGAGCTGTCCTTGCAACGACGAGTCCATAGATTCCACTCCTATCGACCATTGGTTTAGGGTCTTCGATGTCCCTTAGAAGCATCCATAGCTCTGTGCATCCCCAGCTCTCCTCTCCCCTATTCGTTGTTGCAAGGAGGTTGAAGTTCGGGATCAAGCCTTCCCATCCCGATCTCTAGGTTTTCCACCCTTTTATATATGGGTCTTTGCCTATTCTTCTGAGGCTCCAAGATGAAGGTCGGATACAGGTGCGCTCTCTGCCTCGTCCACAGAGCCTACAACCAGATTCTGCGGGCGACTGAAGACAGACAGAAACGCTTCGAGGCTCTTTCAGCAGTTACGGAGATGATTGGGAGAGAGTTCAACCCTGATGCTGTGCCCTCTATCCTCGGCACCAAGAGAGACCGCATGATAAAGAGACTGACAGGCAACCCCGACCCCTATTATGAACTGAAGAGAGAGGCGAATAGGATATCTCTAGAGATTCTTCCAGAGATTGAGGCTTTCATCGAGAGGCAGTCCACTAGGCTTGAGAGGTTCAGACTAGCCTGTAAGGCGGCATCGATTGGGAATCTTATCGAATACGATATCCCTGGTCACGACGCCCTGACAGATGGGCTGCTGAAGCTCTTGAAGGAGGAGACTTTCTTCGTAGATGAGACAGAGGCCTTCTTCAACCTTGCCAAGTGTGGCGGAGGGGTTCTCTATCTGATGGACAACGCTGGTGAGATAGCCTTCGATAGGCTTCTTGTTCAAGAACTCAGGAGGCTTGGCTGCCATGTAACTGTGGCGGTGAAGGGGGGTCCAGCCCTCAACGACGCTTTGATGGAGGACGCTCTCGAGGTAGGGATGGATAAAGTGGCGGACGAGGTCATCACAACAGGGACAGACGCGATAGGGGTGGACCCAGCGGAATGCTCGGAGAAGTTCCTTGAGAGGTATTATGGTTCCCAACTCATACTCTCAAAGGGTATGGCGAACTATGAGACCCTTTCGGAGTTCGGAGCTCCCTGCCCCACCCTCTTCCTCCTCCGCGTGAAATGTGAGCCTGTTGCTCAGAGTCTAGGTACCCCGATCGATCGGAGCATAGCCAAGTTCGTTCGAAAGGGATACAAGATTCCGGCTCCCATGAAGCTATGACCCTGTGAACGCTTCATTTGTCATCTCCGTTCTTTGAAGAGCACCACAAGAATCGGGGTAGCCAAGGCTAGACCGCTCAGATTTATCAAGAAGGGAGGCCTCAGCCCATATCTTTCGGCTATGAGGCCAGCCAAGGGAGCATTGTGATGCAGTCAGCCACTGCGCCATAGCATAGATACCATAGACCATCGTCTTCTCTGCCCGAGTTGCATGCGAACAGTACGCGGAGAGCATGTTAATGCCGAGAACACGTGAAATACCAAAAACAAATAGGTCGCTACAACCATCCATGGGCTCAGGGAAGAGGCTGTGGGGTTTGTGGGATTGTCTAACCTCGCCTTCGAGGTCTGCGTGTCCTACCTCTCCACGCTCCTGTCTCTAGCCCTGTATCTCTGGAAGAGGTGAAGCCTCAAGATCTGGAATGGGGCTGAACCACGCTTTTAAGTCACCTTTATATATTCTAGGCTTTTCTGCTCTCTGCGAAGGAGGCTTTGGCGAGGAGGAACGGTGGGAATAGATGTTGATGTGGGCGTTAGAGGCGTTTAGATGCCCCCTTGATGGGGTGGCGCTCAGGGTCAAGCAGGCGTCTCAGTGGGATCGTGAGGATTTGTTGGAGGGTGAACTCGTCTGTGCTGAGGGCCATGTGTGGAAGGTTTCTAAGGGTTTGCCCTCCTTGGTCAGGATGGAGGAGGTCTCCAAGGAGGACATGCGGTGGATACGGGAGTACGATGCGCGTGCCGAGGAGTATGACGAGAGGATTAAGATCTACGACATATTCCTAAAGACCAATATGATGGAGGGGCGTCAAGAGTTCATGGCGACGGTGCCTCTAGAAGAGGGTTCGAGGATCGCGGATGTCAGTATAGGGACTGCCCTCAATTTTGTCGCTATGCACAACGCAGACCCTGAGAAGACGAGGCAGGCATTCCTATACGGAATGGATCTCTCCCTTGGCATGTTGAGGGTTGCGAGGCGGAAGCTCACGGCATTGAACCTGAGGTCGGCGCTCGTCCATGCAGACACTAACAGGCGATACCCGTTTCCTCATGATTACTTCGATGCTGTGCTACACACAGGCGGCATAAACACCTTCTCGGATCAGACCCGAGCCTTCGCTGAGATGACGAGGATCTGCAAACCCGGCGGCATGGTCGTGGCCTGCGACGAGGGACTCTCACCAGAGCAAGAGAAGACAGAGTTCGGGCAGTGGATCATAAGCCACAACAAACTTTTCAAACACAAGCCGCCCCTAGACAAAGTGCCCAAGGATGTAGAAGACCTGAAGCACTGGTGGGTGATGAACGAGACTTTCTATGTCATAACCTACCGCAAACCTAGCTAACAATCTACACCTTCAACCCGTAGTAGGCTGTGACTCTGCTAACCTTTACGTCTTCCTTGGCTTCCCTGATGGATTTCAGGAGGCCTTCGTCCTCCAAGATTTCAAAGGTTTCGACGATCTTCTCAAGTAAGCTGCTCACCTTCATAAACAAGGCCTAAGCCTCATCGGTTAAGAGAGCATTATCCATAGAGGTAACTCTACAGAGTAAGGTTTATATGTGGCATCATTTGTGGACTTTGTGGTGAAATTCGTGCCATTTACTCTTGCAATCGATAGACAGGGACGTATCGTTCTGCCTAAGGAGGTTAGAAGAGCTTTAGATGTCACGGGGAACAGCGAGCTGGTGTGCAGAGTCGTAGGGAGCAAGATAATAATAGAGAGGTTCTCCGAGTCCAGAATTCAGGAAGCCTTCAGTAGGCTTGAGGACATCGCTCCTAGCCTAGACCTAGATGTGGTGGATGTTGAAGGTGAAGACAAATATGTCGATAGGGAATATGCTCTCCGAAAGATCGGGCTTAGAAGGGGTAGTTGACGTCGGGATAGTAGTCCTAGCCCATTTTAAGAACCCGGCACGCGTGTATGCAGCTCGGCTCCTCCTAGATGCCCTCATGTTGCGAAGGAGGATTCTAGTGCCTCTAAGCACATACTTAGGAGCGTACGTGATCATGACCCGATACTTGAAGCTTAAGAGAGACCGTGTCGCAAGAGCCCTTCTTGAGACAATCTCCGTCGAATCACCTGCCTTCTACGAAAACATACCGAAAACAGTCGCCGAAAGGGCTCTAGCGTCAGCCTCAGAGCTCAACATCTCCTCGTGGGACAGCTATTTGATCGAGATGGCGAAAGAGCTCAAGGCAGCCAGAATATACACCATAGACGATGAGCTGATAGGTAAGGTTAAAGACCTTGAGGCAGTAAATCCCATACCCACAAACACAATGAGTGAGTACCACAAATTCATAAACGCGAGGTGGCCAAAAGCTTAAGCTCTCATAATTCTATTCAGAACCTCCAGAACTAGTTATCACTGAAGTTTTGCGTTTTTTGGATTTAAGGCTTTTTTGGTCGCAGTGTGCTGTATTAGCTTAGGTTCAGCTAGGGGGTTTTAAGGATGCTTGTTCCGTCTGCTGTCGGTGTTATGGAGGGTCTTTTGGAGCAGTTTAGGCCCTGCTTCTCCAGGCCCCAGTTCAGAAACTTCTCCACTTACATCCTAGGGCTTGTGGCATGTGAGGGCAGGAAGAACGTGGAGGCTATAAACGGATGCTTCGTTGAGTCCAGGGACCAGAGTGCCCTCAACCGCTTCCTCACCGCTTCGCCTTGGTCTCTTCAACTCTTTGAGTCCAAGAGGCTAGCCGTCGTTAGGGAGAACTTTCCCGTTCCCGAAGGCTCTACGGGCTTCTTCATCCTCGATGACACCATCAACAAGAAGACGGGTCTCCACATGGAGGAGGCTGGATACCACTACGACAGCTCTGAGGGCAGGGCTGTCTGGGGTCACGATCTGGTTACCACCCACTATGTCAATGGGAAAGTCGAGTACCCCGTGCGCCTAGACCTCTACGTTAAGAAGGAGACATGCCTCAAGGAAGACAGGACCTTCAAGACCAAGGTTCAGCTCGCATGCGAACAGATAGAAGCCTTCACGCCTCCGATGGACACAAGGACGATACTGGTATTCGACAGCTGGTTCTTCTGCCATCAAATCGTTGAAGCTGCGAGGGCTAGAGGGTGGGATTGGGTCACCCAGGCCGAGTCTAACAGAATAGTCCACTATATGGGAGAGAAGATGAACGTAACCCAGCTGGCCGAATGCCTCCCAGAGAAACGTTTCAAGACGGTAAAGGTTAGAAGCGAAGCTTTCACTCTATGCGGCATTGAAGTATGGATGCCTAGTGTGGGAAAAGTAAGGCTGGTTGTCTCTAAGGAGAGAGACGGCTTCCATTTCTACGTGACTAACCGGCTGGACTGGTCGGATAGGCAGGTGGTTGAAGCCTACAAGGTGAGGCAAACCATAGACGATTTCTACCGCGACGCTAAACAGAACCTAGGGTTAGAGGAGTATCAGATGCGGAAGGGCCGAGGAGCCATTACACACTGGCACCTGGTCTTCACCGCCTATACTCTCCTAACCCTCCTACGTCAATCCATAAGTAAGGCCTCAAACCGACTGGGAAGGTGCCTCACCACGTTGGGCGACGTCTGCCGCTGGGTGAAGCGTCAATGCTTCAGGAGGCTCGTGGACTGGCTCTACCAGAAGTTCAGGCATCAAACAAAGCCTGAAACCATCTACCGCAAACTAAAAATATAAAAACGCAAAACTTCAGTTATCAGAAGAAAGGTAGGCTGTCTGATCTGAGTTCCGTTTCTACATTGAGACTTTGTGATTAGATGACAGAATTCCGAGGTGCAGTGAGTGGAGTTTGAACTCAACGTGATTTCGGAGTGAGTCATAAGCCAGAACAACCTCTTTAAGCACAAAGCGCCTAGGAAGAAGACAAGTCTCCAGCCCAACTTGTCGCTTAGGAACGCCCCCAACGAGAAGGAGAGTGCGAAGATCAGGTTATGGACAGAAGCTATGAAGTCGACGACTAGGAGAGACGCGCCCGTCGACCTCAGCAGAACCATGACGAAGGGAGTTGTCGACCCAGACCCGGTTCCAACAGAAGGATGGCTAGCGAAAGGAATCGGACCTCTCGGTTGATATGTGGACCGAACCCAAGAATCCGCATAATCTCCCTTTTCAGCATCTTCTACCAAGGGTATTAATCTTCCGAGCTGGCATACACAGAGTATGGTCAGGTTCGTCTCGCAGGGGCTTGAATTCTAACTCTTCAAGACTTCAATGATAAGCTTTAGGGGAATTGGTCCCTCCCTCAGTACCCTGGGCTTCCCCGAGGTCATATCGACGACTGTGGAGGGATGTCCGAGGGGGGAGCGTCCAGCGTCGAGGATGAGATCCACGTCGCTCCCTATCTGCGCAGCGGCTTCCTCCGCTGTTCGAGGTGGGGGGGTGCCTGACTTGTTGGCGCTTGTGCTCACTAGGTATCCGCCTGAGAGCTCCGCAAGCTTGAGTGCAACCTCATGATCGGGAACCCTGATCCCGATGGTGTCTGAGCCAGAGGTTACTCCTATAGGGAAAGAGACTTGAGCCTTGAGGACGAGCATGAGTGGTCCTGGCCAGAGAATTGATACGATCTTCTCAGCTTGAGCGTTGAGCCGAGCGACTTCACGAGCTTTCTCGACGGAAGCAGCAGCTATTGGCAGAGGCTTGTTTTCTCTGCCTTTGACTCTGAGCAGACGATCCACGGCCGAGGCGTTGAAAGGGTCACAACCCAGTCCATAGACGGTCTCAGTTGGATAGATGACTAAGCCTCCGCCTCGGATGATCTCTGCTGCTTGGACTAAGTCTTCATCTGTCGACTTCAGGATTCTAGGCAGCTTCATCTCTCTTCAAATGGCTCTCGACCTCGATTTAAACATGGAGTGTGGAAGTCCAGCATAGGGAAGACAATCTACGGAGTCAGAGCCCTGAGTCCACAGTTAATGCTTTTAAATCCCTATTCACTTTTGTTGGAGAAGGAGAGTTTAGCCTTTGAAGACCGTGCCGTTGTATTGGGAAGACCCTTACCTGAAGGAGTTTAAAGCTAGGGTTGTCAAGGTAGAAGGCAACAGGGTTGCTCTGGACAGGAGCTGCTTCTATCCTCGTGGGGGAGGGCAAGTCGGCGACACCGGGTTAGTGGAAAACATGAAGGTTCTGGACACCGTTAAGGACGAGGAGGGACTTGTCTGGCATGTTTTAGAGGGCGAAGCATCTTTCAGTGAGGGACAGGAGATTTCAGGAACTATAGACTGGGAGCGGCGTTTCAAGATTATGCGTCTTCACTCGGCTGCTCATGTCGTCTACTACATGATGCTGAAGGTCTTCGGCTCCGAATGTAGGCCCCCAACCTCTGGCATAGTAGACGACTTGAAGGACAGGTCCGACTACCTCTTTTCTCAAGGCATAGACAAGGAGAAGCTCAAGCAGGTAGAGGACTTGGCGAACCAGTTCATATCTGACGGCAAGCCCATAAAGACTTGGACAGACGAGAAAGGCACAAGGCATTGGTTTGTGAAGGGGCTTCCTGAGATGTTCTGTGGTGGAACCCATCTGAGAAATACTTCTGAGATTGGTGTTGTGAGGGTTAAGCGAGGCAGCAAACCAGGTGCCGGAAAAGAACGCATAGAAATAACTCTAGCAGAGTAACCTATGTAGCGGCTACCGCTTTGAACACTGCCTGAGAGATCCTTGCTATGGCTTCGGCTCCTTTCTGTTCGTCCTTCAAATCCTTGCTCATGGCTGATATGATGTAGGGACGATTTCCCAAGACGACGCCGACATCGTGTCTTATCCCTGTGATCTCCCCTGTCTTGTGAGCTACAGGTGTGCCAGCGGGCAGGTAGCGTGGGATCCTGTCTCTGACCTGTTGATGCTTCATAATCGCTAGAGCCTTTTCGCAGCTCTCTTTGTCTAGCATAGTCTCTTCAGCGAGTTTCTGGAGGAGGTCGGCCATGTCTCTGGGAGAGGTGACGTTGTCCAAGCCTCGTCTTCTCGCTTCGAAGTCCATCAACTTCCTCTGGAGAACAGTCT
>Ga0315314_1001842_pt1 | contig 18186 bp, 20 predicted proteins | sample TDP9_MG_FD_203631 | JGI IMG/M metagenome (GOLD analysis project Ga0315314, IMG submission 203631) | Freshwater sediment microbial communities from Lake Towuti, South Sulawesi, Indonesia - TDP9 | ecosystem: Environmental > Aquatic > Freshwater > Lake > Sediment | place: Indonesia: South Sulawesi...
TGGGTCGCTTCGGGCAGCCGAGGAGGGAAACGCACACCGCCAGCACAAATACGGCGAACACGATGCGCAAACCAGTTCTGAGTCTCATGCTTCCTCTACCTCCTTGCCGCCTCTGCGGCCAGCCAAACGCCCCCCTCACGGCGACCAATCCGGAAGATAGTTGTCTTGCCCGGTACGTGTGAGCCGGGTCTGCTCCGTGCCGTCGGCATGCATGACATAGATCTCCCGGGGACCCATTCGGGTGGAGGTGAAGACGATGTGCCGGCCATCCGGGGACCACGCTGGATCTTCGTTCCTCCCTAGCGTCGTGAGCTGCTGCAGGCCAGTGCCGTCGGGATTGATCAAACAGATCTGATTCCCGGCGAGCTGGCACATGAAGGCGATCTTCTCCCCTCGGGGCGACCAGCGCGGCGAGGAATTGTAGTTCCCCTGGAAGCTCAGCCGGTGGAGATTCGTGCCGTCCACGTCCATGATGTAGATCTGGGGGGTGCCCCCGCGATCGGAGTTGAAGATGATCTGGCGACCGTTGGGCGAGAAAGACGGGGAGACCGACACCGCGGACCCCGTGGTAAGCGCCTTGGGTGTGCCGCCGCGCCTGGGGAGGAGGAAGAGGTTGGTTCCGCCACCCGCACTCATGGCGAAGACCAGCCACTGCCCATCGGGCGACCAGCCGGGCGTCGCATTCAGGCCGCGCTGGGCCGACAGGACATCTCGCCGGCCACTATCGAAGTTGAGAACGAACAGGTCCGGATTGCCGTCCCGGTACGAGGTATATGCGATCATCCGACCGTCCGGAGACCAGCGGGGGGAGAGGTTGAGGGACTGGTTCCCCGTGATGGGCACGGGATTGGCCCCATCGTAGTCCATCACGAAGATCTCCTTCACCGTCCGGCTGATGGTGGCCACATAGGCGATCCGCGATTGGGCCACCCCTTTCTCGCCGGTGAGATTGAACATGATGTCATCGGCGAGGCGGTGGATCATCAGGCGAAAGAATTTCGGATCCCCGACATAGCGCTTGCCAAAGATCATGTTCCCGGTGCTGACGTCGAAGAGGCGCGCCTCCAGGATCGCTTCGCGTCCACGGCTGGAGACCCGTCCCACGGCCAGATGCTGGATCTTAAGCGAGTTCAGGCCCGGAAAAAGTGGCCGTTCCTGATCGAGCTCCACGCTCCTGGGCTCGAAGGGCAGCATGGCGGGATCCATCACGTCGAAGAGCGTGGTGAAGCGCAGATCAGCGCTGAGCACCGACGCCCCTAGCTTTCCCAAATCCTCGCCGTTCATGGAAAACGGCCCAAAGCCGGCGATGGCGATGGTGATCCTGGGAACAACTCGTTCGCGAAGCTCGCGATCAATCACCTGCGCCTCTGCCCTCCAAGGACATGCTGCCAGGCTGACCAGCATCATTGCAGCAGCGATCCATCGCAGCGTGTGCATCACCCGCGCTCCATCACAAAATGGTACCGGAGATCCAGCCACGGCTCGGCAAGGAGATTCGGGAAGGGAGGCAGCGGCAGACTCTGCCGGACCGCCCGGAGCGCCGCAGCGTCCAGGCTAACGTTCCCCGAGGTCGTCTCCAATTCCAGATCACGCACCTGTCCTGACCGCAGGACGCGAAAGCGAACCACCGTAACCATCTCGCCAGAACTCACGGGGCCCACGGGGACCCAATGCTGCTGGATCTTCCAATCCACCAGGGTAAGGTATGAGGCGAGGGCACTACCGCCGCCGGCCCCGCTTCCGGTGCCGCTTGCGGCTCCGCTTCCGGTACCGGCCACCTCCACCCCGCTCGTCTTTGCGGCTCCGGTCGTCGCCGAGACCGCCGGCGGCGCCAGCGTCGGGACGGCAGGCGCCACGGGGACGGGTGCTGGCGGCGCCAGCGTCGGCACGGCAGGCGCCACAGGCGCAGCCGGTGCAACAGGAGCAGCAGGGACCATGGGCGCCGGAGTCGGCGGCGCGGGCCGAGGCGTCTCCTTCCCAATCACCGGCGGCGGCCGCAGAGGGGGCTCACGCTCCGGCGCCGGCGTCGGGGCAGCTTTTCGCACGGCCTGTCGGCTGGGCAGCGTCAATTCTTCCGTTGGCACCGACCTCGGCGCCAGCCTCAGCGCCGGCGCTGGCCGCGCCGCTGGCACGCCGACAGCCGGGGCGGTCGATGGCGCCGGCCTCAGCGCTGGCGAGGGGGGGCCGCCCTGACCGCCTCCCGGCGGGGCGTCCACCAAGCTCACCGTGTAGCTGACGGGGATCTTGATGTAGGAACCTACCTGGAATCGGGGCACCATCACGACGGCCACCATCAACAGGCCGTGGAACAGGACCGAGAGGCCGAAGGTGAGCCACACCTCACGAGGCGCTGGCCCCGGTAGAAACAGCCGGCCGGCCACCGTCACCATATCCTCAGCTCCCCCGTGACCCGATCGGCTCAGTCACCATCCCGACCCGGTCAATTCCCGCCTTCTTGATGACGTCCATCACTTTCATAACCGCGCCATACGCCACCGCTTCGTCGGCCTTCAGGAACACCGCAGCCTTGGGACTGCGCCGCACCATGCCGCTCAAGACCTTGGAGAGGCGGTCCAGGCTGATCGGTTGGTTGTCCAGAAACACGCCGCGATCGCGGGTGATGGTCACGACAAGCCGTTCCTCGGGTTGGATGTTGCGCGCGGCCGTCTTCGGCACCCGGACGTCTATGCCGCCAAGCAGCATGGGCGCCGTGATGAGAAAGATAATGAGGAGCACCAGGACCACATCCACGAATGGCGTGACGTTGATGTCCGCCATGGCAGGCCCGAGCCGCGTTTCCCCTCCCAGGTCGGAACTCCTAAACGCCATCGTCCGTCCGCCTCATGCCCTTGCCGGGCTCCACTTCGCTGCCTGCTTCATTACCGTACCGCCCGGAGAACGACCCGTTCCGCCACTCCGGTGAACTCCAGGATGAAGAGATCCATCCGGGTGGCCACCCCTTTGACGCGATTGAGGAAATAGTTGTAGGCGATGACTCCGGGAATCGCCGTGGCCAAACCGGCCGCCGTCGTAATGAGGGCCTCGGCGATGCCGGGCGCAACGGCCCCCAGGTTGGCTGATCCGGTCACGCCTATGCTGTGAAACGCATCCATGATCCCCCACACCGTCCCGAACAGGCCGATGAAGGGAGTAACATTTCCTGTCGTGGCCAGGAAGATCAGCATACGCTCCAGTAGGGAGGTCTCGCGCAGACTGGCATGGCGGAGCATCCGGGACACCCGTGACAACAGCTCGTCAGCAGAAGCCTCTTGTCCTTTGAGCTGCGGGTCCAGAGAGGCCCCAGGCCCCGTGGCGGCGGGGTTGCCCTTTATAGCCTGGCTGATCTCGCGATAGCCTTCCCGGAAGAGCGCAGCCAATGGGCTGTGGGAAAGACGTCTGCACTCCTCGTACGCAATGGGGAGGCTCTTGTTCTCTCGGAACAGCCGCAGGAACCGTTCGTCCTGCCTGTCAGCGCGCCTGAAGACTCGGAGCTTGAGGAAGATGATCGTCCAACAGGCCAGGGAGAAGAACAACAGGACCGCCAGAACCCCCCTGGCCACGACGCCAGATTGGAGGATCAGGTTGACAGCATTCATATGGAGCAACCTATACGCATTTATAGCAAAAGCATGAAAACGGCGTCAAGCGAAACACACCGCAGGACGCTCCCACGACGGTTTCACGGACGCACCGCTTTCCCGTCGTCGGCTTAGACCGTGTTGCATCAGCGAAGTTCCCACAAGAGATCTCGCGCCCAAGCCCGAACAGAGTAATGAAGGGGCAGGAAATGAGGAGGGCAGGACTCACTGGCTGTAACCCTGCAAGTACGCTTCAAGCACCGCTTGTGCCTCCCGGGTGAGGTTGCCGAACTGCACTCCGGTATGGAACAGCAGGCCGGTCCCGCCCTGCTGGCCTACCGCGCGATCCACCACCCTCGACCAGATGATGACGCAGTTAGCCGTCAGGATTCCTTCGTTCAGAGGCAAGCGAAGATAGCAGCTACTGCCGGGACGCAGGATCATCGTGTGTTCGATCCGGGCGCCGCTGAGGCTCAGCTCCAGAACCTGCACTTCATGGCTTGACGTTATGGCGCCGCTGGCTGGCTCGCCAAACGTGAGGCGCGCGTGTTTCCTGCGTACCGGGTACTCTTCTTCCATGTTCATCTTCTTGCGGAGCTGTAGGCGGTCAACCCCGTGGACTATCCCCGCGACTGGGTTCCCCCTGCCGACGCATGCATCGGAATAAGCAAGCCAGCGCTCTAGGTATCTTCCGCAAGATCCCGCACAGTCGTAGTCTAGCGGACGGGTCGCGGGTTGTCAACGTCCAAACCCTGACTTCAGGATGGCCCGTACCTCACTCAATCTCACCACAGAGGCGGCAGAGCACGCAGAGAAGATAAATGGGGCATTTGCGCAAAACGATTTCGCTACCCTGATTCCTTGTTCGATTTCGACAGTTCGCGGCGCTCGTCAAGACCGGTTCTGGTCTGGGTCCAGGCCAGGCCGCTTGAACTGCTGAAACCCCGAGAAGGTCGTCTCGATCTGTTTGCGCATCCACTGGAGATCGGCGAGGAGCGGAAGCACTTGATCCTCCAGTGCCCTGTCCCAGTCATAGACGCGTTGCAGGGCCGACAAGGACTTCGCCGCGGACTCATAGGCAACCTTGGCGCTGCCCAGGGCATCGTTCCTCTGCAGGGCTCGCCCCTCTTCGCCATCCTCCTCCTGGGCCTCCAGCAGCGAACTGAGAGCACGATGGATCTTTGCGGGGATGAGCCTGTGATACCAGGAGAGGACCTCGTAGGCATCGAGGAGATTGGTGTATCCGCCCGCCGCCTGTTCCGGGCCCACCACCACGGCCCGTTGCTCGAGGGCACGATGCTCCTCCATTACCCGCTGCCGGAGCTCCGCGAGAAAGGCATGGGCGGCGTGTGCGTAGGCTTCGGCCCGCTGGTGGAGCGGGTGGTCGCTGGGATCCGGGCGCGGAAACTCCGCCTCCGGAAGGTTGTCCAGATCGATCCCGTGCTTCTTGGCCGACTCACGGAGGAGCTGGATCCCCTGCGCGAACTGCTCCTTCAGATCCTCCAGCACCACGGCCCAATCGTGCGGATCTCGACCGGCCGCGCGGTGTCTGGCCTCAGCCCTCCTTTCCTGCCAAAAGACGTAGCACCTTGCCGTCATCGCGCAGCGCTCGCACCAACGGTCGCAGTAGTTGTATATCCCTCCAACGAACTGGTCGAGGTCCGGCTCAGGCTCGCCACCGAGTTTCCCCCCCTCAGCGAAGGCGTCGGGCTGACCGCACGAATCAGACGGACTCACGGTTCCTCCTCCGCCGGGTTAGCGGGTGTCCTTGCGGACCGGGTTCCGCAACGAACCGATCCCCCGGATCTCCATCACCACCACGTCCCCCTCCGTCAGGAATCGGGGCGGCTTGCGTGCAAGGCGGACACCACCGGGCCTTCCGGTGGCGATGAGGCCTCCGGGTTCCAGCGTGAAAATGTGCGAGCAGTAGGCCACCAGGTCTGGCACGGAAAGTCCCGGGCCATGGACGCGTGGGAAGCAGGCCGTGCTCCTATCCGGAGGCGATGCTTTTGCCTGGCTGGTCCACGGATCGCGGTGCGCCCCTGGCCCCGCTCGAGGCCGGGCTCGCCACGAGCCACGCCGGAGCCCGGACTTCCCTGGTCGAGCGATCCGCCTGTTGAAAGATAGGAAGGTGCTCGACGGCCAGCCTGAATGCCGCAAAGCCTACCGCAACCAGGGCAAGGGAAACGGCGATCTCCACCCACGAGGGGAAGTAGGCAACTGCCGACGCACGCTCCATCCCGGTGATGCTGACGTTCAACCGATTCATGACGAAGCCCAAGACAGCCAGGAATCCGCCTGCGACCAGCCCTGGCTGGCTCAGCCGGATGCGCGGGATCGCCAGCAGGATGATTGGAAGAAGGACGCCCAATCCCATCTCCAGAAAGAACATTATGCCTTCGTACTCGGGCCGGCGCAGTGTCCCGAGTATCCCCCGCCGTGCCAAATCCAGAAAGCGCAGGATCCCATAAACGGCCAGCACCACCACCATGGTCCGTCCCAGGGTCTCCAACAGATCCAGCTTCAGGCGATGATGGAAGGCCCGCTCGCTCAGGTACGATTCCACGATCACCATGGCCAGCCCGGCCGCGACGGACGAGATGAAGAAGAAAACTGGGAGCAGTGGTGAATACCAGAGTGGGTGCAGTTTCTTTGGGACGATCAGATACAGGGACCCCAGCGAGGATTGGTGCAACGTGGACAGGATCACCCCCAGGATGACCAGGGGCACGCTGATCGCCTTCACCATGCGGCATGGGCGCTCCCAGCCCAACCGCTCGAAGATGATGGGGGAAAACTCTAAGGCCAGCACGCCGGTGTAGAGCATCACACACCAGGCAACTTCGAACATGACCGAATCCGGGTTCCACATGATGAGCGCGTGCCAGATCCGGTGGGGTTGTCCTAAATCGAATAAGAGCGCAAAGATGACAAAGAGATAGCCGAGGAATGCCGTGAGCACTGTGGGACGGATGATCGACGAGAACCGCTTGAGGTTGAAGACATAGACGACGGCCGTGATCGTGAATCCACCGGCTGCCAGCCCCACGCCACAGAGCACGTCGAAGCCGACCCACAACCCCCATGGGAACCGATCACTCAGGTTCGTGGTTGCTCCCAGACCGCGACTGTACCGCAAGATGGCAGCCACGGTCCCGGTAGCGATCAGGACCAGGAAGACCAACCGCCAAAAGCTGAACGTCGGCCTTCGGATAGCACTCATCGGATCATCGTCGGTTCAAATCGCTACGCAACGCAGTTCCGGCGGACCAGTCTGACTTTGCACTCTCCCGTGTCAGCTCGTCCTGCACCTTGGTGCGCCGGCTGGTGATCCACCAAATCCCATAGAGGAACACGCCACCCACCACTACCACATCCGGGATCTTCGAGAGGCCCTGCCACGTCAGCATCGGAAGGGGGGCCAGTGGCAGGTCGGTCCGGAGGCCGAGCGTGGAGAACGGAACCCCGGAAAGGATCAGGACCGATGTCCCCCCCACCTCTTCCATTCCGTAGATCCTCGGGATGTAACTCTTGGGAGCGGACGCGAGCCGCGCGCGCGCCTCACCAATCAAGTGATCGCGCTCGCCGTAGGTCGTGGCGCCAGTGGGGCACACAGTGGCGCACGCCGTCGGCGATCCAGCCACGATCCGGTCGGGGCACATGGTGCACTTCTGCACGATGGGCATTGCCCGATCCCACTGATACTTCGGCACGTCGAAGGGGCACGCCATGATGCAATACCGGCACCCCATGCAGCGGCTGGCGTCGTAGAGCACAGGACCGTTCGGCTGCTTGCGAAACGCCTCCACGGGGCATACCGAGGCGCAGGTTGGCGACTCGCAGTGCATGCACATGCGACGGATGAAGGCCTTATTCCGGCGCTCCACCACCGTCCAGGTGTAGGCCGTGAGCTTCGAATCGATGGCCGCCGGCAGGTTGTTTTGTTCTTTGCATGCCGCCACACACGCCTCACACCCAATGCATTTGGTGCTGTCGAAAAGGATCGCGCCCTTCACGAAGGCTTTCCATCACCCAGATGGGACCGGGTGCAGCTCCCCGGATCTCTGGGACCGAAGGCCATCTGACCTTGGCGACCACGCTTCCTCATCTCATCCCCGGATCATAGATCCACCCAGAGGCGACTGACGGCCCTGTTCCGCCTCGGCGGGTCACCGTTTCAGGCGCCCAGGAACTTCGACTGGAACTCCACCCAGGTCTCGTTGTCCATGCGCCCTAGTAGCCCGTCAGCTACAAGACCGCCATCCGCCGCCGTGGCGCCAAGCAGCGCATCCTGCCTCGCGCTCAGGGCGTTGTGCAGGAATTCCTGAAGCCGGGCCAACTCCGCCTTGAGCCAGCTAAGTGCGCCTTCGCCCACCGTCATCTGTTGCAGATTGGCAGTCAGGTTGGTCGGCCGCAACGCCACCAGCCAGCCGCGCGTGTAGGGGTCGCGCCGCAGCAGGCCGGGCATCTTGGTGAGTTCGTTGTTCACGGCGCACACCACCCCATCGACCGGTGATGCGAGCATCGCCGTCCTTGCGCCCTGCCGAATGGCTGCCAATGGCTGTCCCTGCTTCACCTCGACGCCCACCGGTGGCAGCGTGATGGCGTCCACGCGACCAATCAGCCTCTGGAGAAAGTCATCCACGCCGACCTTGACCTGACCCGAGAAGAGAAGGTTTACCCACGTGTGTCCGCGGTGGAAGAAAACCCCCCCCGGCAGGATGAAGCGCTCCGGCTGAAGGTTGGGCACCAAAAGGTCCATCACCATGGGACCGCTCGGCTGTGCGGCGGGAGCTGCCTTGGCCCGACGCGTCCGCAGCCATTGGGCCACGAGATCCGCACCGATGAACAGAGCAATCGTCGCGACAACAAGAATAGCCACCATGACTCAGCCCCCTTCCTTACCCTTGACCGTCTTGCCTGCTCAGGGACCCCGGATCTCGACCTCGCCCGCAGCATTTCCAGGTGTTGTTTTTCCGCCGGCATTCGCTGCCTGCACCCTCGCCATCACTTCACGAAACAGCGGGCAATTTTCGAACCCTTCCTGTGTGCACACACACTCCGCATGAAGCCGATCGCTCGGCACCATCTTCTTTACTGGATACGCGCGACAGTATGCTACCAACACCTCTTCAAAAAATGGGCATCGCATGACATTGCTCCCAGACAAGAAATTGGCCATTCTTGAGTCGTATCAAAGCACGTACCAGCTAGCCTTTGGAGGGATTTATTCTGGAAGTCCAGAAGAATTGAAGAGTTACAGCCCGAATCGGACAGGGTCCCCTACAAGGAGAAATGGCTTTTCGTTGAAAAATTCAACGCCGAACATTCAAAGTTGTCTAACTGCCTTTGCTTTCGGGGAATTCGGGATTCTGTTGAATATTATAACAGTGGCGTTGCACTACTCAACAACAGCTCAATCGTCTTCGTGAATTTGGTACCGTTTGATCTTATTGTAAAGAGTCACCCGATCTATGCCTAGGGCCTTGGCTGACCGAGTAATATTCCAGTTGTGGTGCCGCAGGATAGACACGATGTGTCTGCGCTCGACCTCCCGCAACGAGTCAGCCGGCTCGGGTGACCCTGACGGCGTTGGTGAGGGGGCTGGCGGCACCAGCTCCAGTTCCATGGAGGTTATGATGGGTCCTCGCGCCAGAACTGCGCCACGTTCCAGGACGTTCCTCAGTTCCCGAACGTTTCCCGGCCAATCATGGGCCATGAGAATCTCCAACGCCTCCGCCGAGACGGCCTCCAAGGGCTTTCGCATTTCGATTCTGAACTGAGCCAGGAAGTGGTCTGCCAGGAGCGGAATATCCTCTTTGCGTTCCCGCAGGGGTGGAACCGTGACAGGGATCACATTGAGCCGATAGTACAGATCCTCGCGGAAGGTCCCAGATTCCACCAGCTTCTTCAGATCCCGGTTGGTGGCCGCGATGATTCGCACATCGACCTTGACGAGTTGGGAGCCTCCCACCCGGCGGAACTCCCGGGTGTCCAAGACGCGGAGCAGATCTAATTGAAGCTTGAGGCTAATGTCCCCGATCTCGTCCAGGAATAACGTCCCGGCGGCGGCAATCTCGAACTTCCCTCGGGCGCTACCGACGGCACCGGTAAAGGCCCCCTTTTCGTAGCCGAAGAGCTCGCTCTCCAACAAGGTCTCAGTCAGCGCAACACACGACACACCGACGAATGGACCGTCCCGGCGCGGACTCTCGGCGTGGATGGCGCGGGCCAAGAGCTCCTTTCCGGTCCCGCTCTCGCCAAGGATCAGCACGGTCGAGTTGCTCTTGGCAGCCGTCCGGGCAAGCTCGAAGACAGCTTCCACTTTGGGGCTCTTACTAACCATGTCCTTGAACTCAAACTGCCGCCTGAGCGCCTTGCGGAGCAGCACGTTCTCGCGACGAAGGGCTTGAGCGTTGGTCAGTTTCCCGACGAGCAGGGACAACTCCTCTGGCTCAAATGGTTTGACGAGATAGTCGTAGGCTCCCTGTTTCATCGCCTGAACTGCGGTGTCCACAGTGGCATAGGCGGTGATGATGATCACAGGAGTATCCGGCTGGAGGCTCTTGGCCTGCGCCAGAACCTGCAAGCCGTCCATCCCCGGCATCTTCAGGTCCACCAAGAGGATGTTGTACGGCTGCTGGGCCAGCTTGGCCAAAGCCGTCGGGCCATCCGGCGCGGCATCCACGTGGTATCCATCCTCCTCCAGCCAGCTCGCCAGCGAGTCCCGGACGATCTCCTCGTCGTCCACCACCAGAATGGATCCCTTGAACTTCACGTTTCGTCCCTTTCCTCGTCCATCAACCCCCACAGCCGCTGCCGACAGTCACAGCAGAACTGCGTCGCCTTCTGGTCCACGTCCAGCACGGAGTTCGAGCGTGACATAACGCAGGCATGATCGGAACAGTGCACCAGCCCAAAGGTATGACCGAGTTCGTGCAGGCACTCCTTGAGCAGCCGCGCTTCCACGAGGGACGGAGACGCCGGACGCTCATCGTACGTGAAACGCAGGCGCGCTGTACTGACCAGCGCGGCCGCGCCTTTAACTTGGGCCTCACCAAAGACGTAGGTCAGCACCGGGATGAACAGGTCCACATCCGTGATCCCGAGGACCTTCCTCCGCCCGGACGCCATCGTTGTCAAGATCCAGCGGAGGATCTTCGTTGAGGAATACTGCCCCCGCCTCCGTTCCAGCGTGTCCTCTGGCGGTCCATTAGCCACCCGAAGATCCGTGGGTCGAGCAAAGGTCCGTTCCACTTGGCGCCGCACCCGTTCCAGAGAGTCAGGGTCCATGGCCCCTCGGCCTATCCAGGCGAGCTGGATTGCGCCCTCCGCGGCCATGGTGCTTTACGCCGCGCCGGAGGCTACCGCCGGGAGCCGCAGAGTCACCGTGGTGCCCTTGCCCACCTGGCTGTCCGCGAGGATCTTTCCGCCATGCTTCTCCACGATGCCATACACCACCGACAAGCCAAGGCCCGTCCCCTTCTCCCTCGTGGTGAAGAAGGGGTCAAAGATCTTCGAGAGATGTTCCGGAGGGATCCCTTGTCCGGTGTCGGCGATGGCCAGTTCGGCAAAGTGCGTAGATTTCCCTCCCTTGCCCGCGGAGCCCGGAGGTCCATTGCCCCTATCTCCAGGCAGACTCACGTCGCTCGTGACAACGCGCAACCGTCCACCCTCGGGCATCGCCTCGCAGGCGTTGATCACGATATTGACCACGGCCTGGCGAAGTTGCCCAAAGTCGGCCCGCACCATGGGAATCGGCCCCAGCTCCTGCGACACCTCGACGTTCTGAATGGCCAGGCGGTTGGCAAGCAGAGACAATGCTTCCTTGACCACGGCCGTCAGATCGACATCCTGGAATGAGGGTTCGCGCTGCCGGGCGAAATCCAGGAGATTCCTGACAATGCTGGAGCAGCGCTGGGTCTCTCGTTCCACCAGGGCAAGCTGCTGAAGTGTCGCCTGGACACCTTCTGCATCTGGCGGCCCGGCGCGAAGCTTCCGGCCGATGAGCTTGACGTAGGTCAGAACCCCCAAGAGCGGGTTGTTGATCTCATGCGCAATGGAGGCAGACAGCTTGCCGAGGGACGCCAGCTTCTCCGTCTGGACAAGCTGGGCCTGGGCTTCCCGCAGTTCGCGGGTTCGCTCTTCCACTCGTTGCTCCAAGGTGGCGACGAGAGCATCCAGCTCAGCCTGGGCCTTCCCCAGGGCTTGCGTCATGCGGTTGAACGACCCGGCCAGAGCGCCAATCTCATCCAGGCTGCACACAGGAATCCGGTAGTCCAGGTCGCCCTGCGCCACCCGGCGAGTGCCCTCCACGAGCTCCCGGACTGGAGCCACCACTCCTCGACGAACGATCCCGGCCAGGATAATGGCCAGGAGAACGATCGTCGTGGCGGCAAATGCCAGCGTGCGTCGGGTGCCCGCGGCGATCTCGTCGTCAACCCTGGCAAGAGAGAGGGTGATGTCCAACACCCCCAGGACACGCTTGTTCGTGGGATGCACGTGGCAACCCTCGGAGCATCCCGCCTCGTTATAGAGCGGCGTGATCATCCCGAGAAGGCGCTGCCCGTCATGGCCGCGGAAGATGCGGGCGCGATCAGGAAGCATGAGGCGCTCCAGCGGGCGTTCGGCAGCGTGGCAGGCATAGCAGGACTCAGCCCGCTCGTCTACCGACCTGCCCACCTCGGACCGATCCGTCGAGAAGAGGATAACGCCGTCTTTGGTGAACACGCGCACCCGAGCCACGCCCTCTTGCTTTCCGATGGTATCCATGATGTGAAAGGCATCTTCCCATCGGTTCTGGAGCATGGCGTAATGTGTGCCGCGCTTTACGGTGTCGCTAAACTGGCTGGCACCCAGAATCATAAGATTCACCCGTTCCACCCGCTCGTAACGGATGTTCACCCAGGCAAAGACGCCGATGGCCACCAGCGCTCCCCCGCATACCGCGGCCAGGAGTTTGACTTCAAGGCTTTCGATCCAGCGCATTTGCTCTCGACATCCAATCAACAATGCAGGCGCCCGTTCAGCCCCGAGATCTCACCGCCAATCCCGCCAAGGCGGGAAAAGATCGCCTATCTACCCCGCCCCGGAGGAGGGCACAGGCAGTCAACGACTCGCCGATCCTCCTCACCCTGCTATGGAGCCGAGCTTGCGGAAGGCGACGCTCGCTGTTGTATGAAGCGTCTGGACGGAACATCAGCCTCGGGCGACGCAGTGTTGTCCTGCCCCGTCGGCTGGAACCAACCCAGGCCAGTTCCTGTGCGATCCGCGCCCGTCAGGCTGGCTTCCGTCCCCGGGCGCCTCCGTCAGAGGGCGCGTCACCGAAGGAAATCCCCATGGCTCGAGCTGAAAGGATCGTGTCGGAATCCAGCGGAACCTTCCGCGGCTTTCCCAGCGCCACCTCGGCCAGAGGCACGGAGTCGATATTGGGCGGCCGCAGGCAGACCATGCGACCGAACCCGCCCTCGGCCACCAAGCGGACGGCTGCCACGCCAAACCGGGTGCCGAGCAAGCGATCGAAGGTCGTGGGCACGCCCCCCCGCTGGAGATGCCCCAAAACCAGGCTCCTCGTCTCCCGACCCGTGCGCTTTCCTATCTCCTCAGCCACATACTGCGCGACGCCGCCCAGCAGGAGCTCCTGGCGACCGACGTCCTTGTGCGCCTTCGTGAACATCTGCCCCCCGAGAGGGGCGGCCCCTTCTGCGGCGACCACGATGGCGAAATTTCGCTTCATGCGGTACCGCTCCTCCACCTTCTGACAGACCACGTCGATGTGGAAGGGGATCTCGGGGATCAAGATCACATCGGCGCCGCCCGCGACCCCGGCGTTGAGCGCAATCCATCCCGCGTAGCGGCCCATGACCTCCACCACGATGGTCCGCTCGTGGCTCTGCGCCGTGGAGTGGAGCTTGTCCAGCGCCTCGGTTGCCGTGCTCACCGCCGTGTCGAATCCAAACGTGATCACCGTCCCGGGCATATCGTTGTCGATCGTCTTGGGAACACCAACCACCGGGACGCCCATATCTGCCAGGCGCTTCGCGATGGCGAGCGTGCCATCCCCCCCGATGACGATGATCGCATCCAGGCCCATCTCGCGCACGCGCTTCACCACTGTGTCGGAGACGTCCCGGATGACGGTCCGTTTGCCCTCTCGCACCGGATACTCGAATGGATTCCCGCGGTTCCGCGTGCCGAGAATTGTCCCGCCCATGTGGAGGATGCCGGCCACGTCGCGGGCGCTGAGCCGCTTGGCCAGCCCCGGGATGAACAGGCCATCGAAGCCGCGCCGGATGCCCATGACCTCCCATCCAAGGTTGAGCGCCGACTTGACGGCCGCCCGGATGACAGCGTTGAGCCCCGGAGCATCACCCCCACCTGTGGAAATACCAATTCGTCGAATCTTTGGTGGGCCCTGGCCTTTCACGCTCGCGCTCATAGCCGCTCCTTTCATGCCCCCTCACCGGCTGGCCAAAAGGTGATCGGTCGGCTCCAGGCCCCCCGCCTGTGTTTCGCGCCGGAATTGCCGCCCGAACAACCTGCCTTATCAATAGCACCTTCCGGCTTGCGATTGCAACCCATCTCAAGCAAAACGGAAACGACGAGGCGAATGATGCCCGACCCCACCTCCTAGCTCGGCTCGACACCCCCTGGAACGCCCCATCACGTGATCATCTCACCGGCTATGCCATTACCCTCAACCGACGCCAGAAGCGAGTTGGGCACCTCTTCCAGAACCGCTACAAGTCCATCGTCTGCGAGGCGGGAGGGGATTCCGGTCGGCCACCGCCCTGAGCTGGTGGCCGGGGCCCTCGTCCGTTCCGCGGGTGGGTGGGCCGGGGTTCGGGCGCCCCGGCGCCAGAAGGAACCGACGGCAGCTGACCCGCGCATGCTGGGGAGCGGCGAGAGCTGCAATCTGCTTGACGGCCTGGGCATGAGGGGATAATCTTATTGAGAATTCTTCTCAATTCCCTGGACCCCCAATGCACACTACTGAACTGACGCAGGCGCTGCAGAAGCAGGGGCTGAAGCTGACCAGGTCCCGAAAGGCAGTCCTTGAGGTCCTGGCGACCACGACGGAACACCTCAAGGTGGCCGAGGTGCACCGGCGCGCGCGGGCCTTCGATCCCCGGGTGGGTTTGGCCAGCGTGTACCGGACCATGGATCTGCTGGCCAGGCTGAACTTGGTCAAACACATCCATGTAGAGCACCGGCACCGGCACTACGCCCGCACCAACGGTGATCACGGGCATCACGTGGTCTGCAATGGGTGCGGTCTCGTCGTCGAGTTCTCGGATTGTGGATTGGAGACGCTGACCCGTACCCTGGCTCGCCGAACGAAATTTCGGATCGAGGGTCACAGCGTCGAGTTCTTCGGCCGTTGCTGCGATTGTCAGCGGCAATCAGACAAACGCGACCTGAGGCACAAGAGGAAACTGTGCGTCTGACTAGAGCTTCGCGACTGTTCGCGCCATGGCCTGCTGCATTCCTTGCGGTGGGCCTGCTTGGCTGTGAATCCAAGCCGCCGCAGGGTCAATCTGTGAGTCCCCAGAAGGTCGCGGTAGTGACCACGCTGACGGTCCTGGCCGATCTCATCGGACAGGTTGGCGGTGACAAGGTCCAAGTAAGGGCGTTGGTGCCACCGGGAGGGGAGGTGCACACCTACCAGCCCACGCCTGACGACATCAAGAGCGTTGCACGGGCGAGTATCGTTTTCTACAACGGCGCCCGTCTCGAAGAATGGATTGACGAAACAATTCGGAGCGCGGGGAAGCCGAACCTTCCCATCGTCGTCCTGTCGGAAGGCTTGCCTGGCATTCAAGAGTCGGGCGGCGAGCCGAACCCGCACTTCTGGTTGGATGTCACCAACGCTAAGGCCTATGTGGAAAAGATCCGAGACAGCCTGGCAAAAATGGACAGCGCCAGCGCGACCTACTACGCCGACCGTGCCAAGGGGTATCTCGCCCAACTTGATGAACTGGATGGCTGGATCCGGGGCGAGGTGGAAAAGGTCCCCCAGGCGCGACGGAAGCTCGTCACATTCCACGACGCCTTCCCGTACTTTGCCAAACGGTATGGTTTCACTCTGCAGGGTGTCCTGGTGCCCGGCCCGGGCAAGGAACCGTCGGCACGAGAACTCACGACCCTGGCTCGGCGGATCAAGCAAACACAAGTGCCGGCCGTGTTTGCCGAGGCCCAGTTCAATCCAAAGGCATTGGAGGTTCTAGCCCGGGACGTCGGGGTCAAGATCGTGACGAATCTCTACAACGACAGCCTCTCCACCGGCCCAGAGGCCAACAGCTACGTTGCCCTGATGAAACACAACGTGACGCAGATCGTGAACGCGCTCAAATGACGGGGGTGGGGGAATATGGTGAAGCGGAAGACCCCCTGGAAATACTGCTTGGAGGTGCGCGACCTCTCCGCAGGCTACGGAGAGAGGGCAGCCATCGAAGGTATCAGGTTTGCCATTCAGCCAGGCCACATGATTGGTGTCATCGGTCCGAACGGCGCCGGAAAGAGCACGCTGTTCAAAGCCATTCTGGGCCTGATCCCTCGGCAGCACGGTGAGATCCTCCTTCACGAGGCGCCCGTCCTCTCCCAGCGGGCCCTCATGGGCTACCTCCCCCAGCTCGAAGATATCAACCGGGACTTTCCGGTGTTGGTGAAAGATGTCGTGATGATGGGCCGCTATCCACGGGTCGGTTGGTTTCGTCGGCCGGGGCCAGGGGATAAGCAGGCCGTTCATCAGGCACTCGAACGCGTGGATCTGTTGCCTCAGACCGGTGCTCAGATCGGCCAGCTTTCGGGAGGACAACTCCAACGAGTGCTCCTCGCGAGAGTCCTTGCCCAGGATCCTCATCTGCTTCTTCTGGACGAGCCCGTGAGCGGCGTGGATGCCGCGTCGCAACATGCGATTTTCGCATTGCTGGAGGAGCTGAGAGAGAACGGCAAGACTGTCGTTGTCGCCACCCACGACTTGAATTGCGTGGTGGAGCGTTTCGATCAAGTCCTGTGCCTTAACCGGCGAATGATCGCCTACGGACCGCCTGGCGAGGTCTTCCGCCAAGATATTCTGGATAGGACCTACGGGCACCACTTGATGATCGTCCAGGTCGGGGAACGCCGCGTGGTGGTGGCAGATGAACACGGGCGGTGAAACGTAAAACGTGAAGCGTGAAGAGTGAAGCGTAAAACGTGAATACATCACGCATCACGTTTCACGAGTTTTGACCGTGATCGACTTCCTGATTGCCCCATTCGAATTCGGCTTCATGCAGCGCGCGCTGATCGGGAGCGTGCTGGCGGGAGCGGTCTGCGCCTTGGTGGGAACCTACGTGGTGCTTCGGGGACTTGCCTTTATCGGCGACGCCCTGGCGCACGCCGCCTTCCCGGGGGTCGTCATTGCCTACCTGCTCAAGGCCAACATCTATCTCGGGGCAACCATATTCGCCGTGATAACCGCCGTGGGCATCGGTCTGGTCTCGCGGCGCGGGCGGGTCAGCTATGACACGGCTATCGGTATCTTGTTTGCCGGCGCCTTTGCCCTCGGCGTCCTCCTCATGAGCAAGATTCCGGGCTACACGGTGGACCTGTTCAGTTTCCTGTTCGGAAATGTCCTGGGGATTTCGACGCGGGACCTGCTCCTGGTGGGCGCGCTGGGAGCAATCGTGGCGCTGACGATCATCCTGTTTTACAAGGAACTCCTGCTGCTGTCCTTTGATCCTACGACGGCAGAGGCCATGGGATACCCGGTCCGGGGATTGAACTACCTTCTGCTCGGCCTCATTGCCCTGACCATTGTCATCTCCATCCAGGCTGTGGGTATTATCCTGGTGGTCGCCCTGCTCGTCACCCCCAGCGCAACCGCGTATCTGCTCACCGTACATTTCTTCCGGATGATGATGCTTGGGATCCTCTTCGCGGCTCTCGCGGCAGTGATCGGGCTCTACCTCTCGTACTATTTGAATGTGGCGTCCGGTGCCGCCATTGTGCTGGTCAGCACCTGCCTGTTCTTCCTCGTCCTGGCCGCCCGGCGGCTTTGGAGAGTGAGGACCCCTCAGGCCTGATATCCCGAGTGAGTCGCTGACCCGGGCGACTACAAAGTCACGACCGGGAGCGTCATGATCTCCACTGTTCCCCGCGAACCCAGCTCCACCGAGATCTTGGCGATGGTTTTGTTATCTGGTGCCTCCACCACGTTCACGAAATCGTAGGGACCCAGGACGGCGTACTGAGCCACCACCTTGCCCCCCATGGCTTCGACTTCCTTGTTCACCTCTTTGATGCGGTTGGGGTTCTCCTTGAGCGTCTTTCGCCCGTGGTCAGTGAGTTTGCTCAACATGATGTAGGTTTCCATGGCTCAGCTCCTTTCCTCCCCCGCAGACCCCGCCATAGGCCTATGGGCTGACCTCACACGTGTCCTTCCCGCATACCCACCATCGCAGGCTACCCGGGAAGAGCGACGGCAGTCAACCCATCTTTACCGCCGGGCGAGACACCCTCAGAGGTTCATGAGGCCGATCCCCGCAACCGTCACGACCGCGCCCAGGAGGGTCCGCGGGGACAGGCGCCGACCAAGGGCCAGAATCTCCAGCGGAATTGTGAA
>Ga0315314_1001843_pt1 | contig 18176 bp, 13 predicted proteins | sample TDP9_MG_FD_203631 | JGI IMG/M metagenome (GOLD analysis project Ga0315314, IMG submission 203631) | Freshwater sediment microbial communities from Lake Towuti, South Sulawesi, Indonesia - TDP9 | ecosystem: Environmental > Aquatic > Freshwater > Lake > Sediment | place: Indonesia: South Sulawesi...
AGCATCCATTCAGCCATGTATCCAGCGACATCAAACTTCTGCCTGCTGACGAGCTGGAACTGTACAAGATGCAGGTGGATAGGATGGGTGTCGGCTGTTGGGTTAATAACGATCCAGTCAACGGTTGAACCGACTTGTGCCAATTCAGATGCTGGAGCATCCCATGCCTGTCCGTCCAAGAGAAGTTCGTTTGGAACTCCAAGTGGATTTAAGACTTCTATGAGTGTCAGTTGCTTTGACGTGGTGTCGGGAACCAACGTTGGTATGGTTATTGGCCATGGATTAGGCAATTGGGCTGGAGGTGGAGTCGCCCCAGTTTTTGCAACCACCGTGAACTGCATAATCTGACCCTCAGTCGATCCACCAGGTGCTGCACCCATAGGGAATGGAGCTTTAGCGTTGTTCCGAAGGATAATCTTAGTTCCTACTTGTAGGCCTGAGAAGTCGACGATTATGTCAGCTCTTTCGCCGGGCGCAATAGTCAATGAAGTCAATGGTACCGGTGCTCCGAGGTAGCCGCCGTCGGTTCCGATCTGGGTGAACGGAAGCACGGCTTTGGTCACTCTGTCCACGAAGAGGAGGCTGTAGAAGCGGGCGTTTGAGCCGTCTAATAGTCTGAAGCGATACGTTGTTGGTTCCACGTTCAGGTTAGGCCACATCTTGCCGTTGACCATGATGGTGTTGCCGAAGAATTCTGGCACCCAGTACGGGTGGACGGTTGGGTCGGCGCCTATTGCGTCGTACCAGAACTCGTTGTTGCCAGTGACGGGATCTTTTGCCAAGAATGCTCGGTCCTGAATCGCTAGTGGAATCTCGTATTTCCCGCTTGGTAAAGACGCAGCGACAGGGTCATTTGGGTCTCTGAGTAAGTAGAAGCCAGCAAGCCCAGACATCACGTTGATGCGTGTGATGCCTAGCGCGTGGTCGTGGTACCATAGAGTAGTGGGCAGCTGCTCATTGGGATAATAATAGACAGCTGCATTCGCGTCAGTTGGTATCGTTGTATTATAGTCATAGCCGTGTATTCCGTTTTGAGTCCACCATTGTTCGGGACCGCCGTCGGAACCTGAAGGAACTTCACCACCGTGCAGATGTGTAACTATAGGGATAGGTGTCTGTGCAATTCCATTGTCGAAGCCTGGCGGGAATGGTGGCGGTGTCGCTGGGAAGCCACCGGGGGGTGGCATCATCATGCCTAGGTTGTTTGGGTCTGCCCAGTGGATGGTTGGGTCAACTGGGAACAGGTGTGATAGCATCTGTCCACTGGCGTTTAGGTTGTTGATCCACTTGACCATGATTGGAGTTCCCCTAGTGACTTCGAAAGTGGCGCCGGGTGAATTCGCAAAAGAACCAAGTGTCGTCAAGCCTCCGTAACTCCAAACTGTTGTTTTACCAAATCCAGTTGGCTTACCCTTTGCATCAACGGTCGGCAGTATCTGCTGGGTGTACTCTTTCACATCCACTTCGTAATATGGAATTGTTCGGCTGCTGTCGAAGGGGTCTGTCACATAGGCTGTGGGCACGTACACCGGTGGAATGACCAATTGATCTACGAATTTTGGTATTGATTTGGGGTCCAAAGTTGGAGCGGGAGGCATCGGTACAGTGGTCTGTGCATATGCTGGCTCTGTTAAAGTTGAAACAACAACGCCTGCTAACACCAACAATATTGTCAAGGATATAGTGAAAATCTTATTTTTCATTCCTCTTTTCTCCTTTAATTCGTGCTATTCTATCTTCTCTTAGGAGGATTTAAACTCGTGTGACTGTTGCACCACAGTCACAACAACTTATACTAGCATGCAAAATCAACTCCGTGTAGAGGAATGGGTCTGCTCTCGCTAGACAAGGCTGTAGAGATGCTGCGTGACTTTGGGCTTACACGCAATCAGCGAGGGTCTACCTAGCAACGGTTCAACTGGGCATCACGCTGGTCAGCAAGGTTTCAAAGGCGTCAAGAGTAGGCAGAGAAGACGTGTACAGAATATTACCCATCCTTGAGAAACTAGGGTTGATAGAGAAGCTACCTGAGACGCCAGTCAAAATAAGAGTCACGCCAGTAGAAGAGGCGCTGTCTATCCTAATCAAACGTCAACGAGACCTCGCCAACCAAAAAGTGTCCCAATTAACAAATGAAAAAGATGACATTCTGAAAATTGTTAAAGCTCTCGGCATGAGACCGAAGTTTAAGGAGGAAGAAGAAAGGCGTTTCGTCCTGCTCTCAAGGAGAGAGGCGATTGTGAATAAAGTGGTAACGATGGCTGGCAGCGCTGAGAAAGAGATCGATGTCATAACTTCTGAGGGTGAATTCGTTCAGCTTTTGCCCAATTTCACTGAACTACTTGAGAGAGCCATAAGGAAAAGAGTGAGACTTCGCTTAGTGCTAGAAGTGAAGAAACAAGAAGATTCGATTCTTAAAAACATTGAAGAAAAAACGCCATACAGAGCTTCTCTCGGCATAAAATATTCTTATCAGTTTTTAAGCCATTACATCCTCGTAGACTACAAGCAACTGTTAATGCCCACTTCGCATGAGGCACCCCTCGGAGAACGTCACTACCTCTGGACATGCGACGACAAATGCGTCAGACTCATGAAACAAAACTTCGAAAACATCTGGCACACCTCCAAAAACGCCAAAGCAAATCAAACGAGTAATTCTGCCCCCCTGAAAGAACAACATTTCATTGTGCCCAGCTTGTTGTTTTTTCATAACACGGGAAGTTTTGGTTGGAGGAGCCAGGTTCAAGCCAACATTAGCGCGCACACTGATAAATGAAGGTCAAGAGAGTCTCGCGCGAATAATCCATTAAGATATGTTTATAAATCCTCTTGACACAAGGTGAGGAAGATACCCTTAAATGGCGATGTAAAGGTAAATACTAATAGGTCTTCCATACACTCTTCTGTGATTAATAGAACCATATAAAGAGGCAGGTATGCAATCAGCGAGGTTTCAGCGATGAGCAAGTCTGCACCACTACGCTTCTCGGCTAGCGATCTGCGAACTACCGGCTTTACGGTCTTCCTCACTGCGATGACTCTACTTTCAATTGAGGTTCTGTTTACCAGAATCTTCTCTGTAATGATCTGGTATCACTTCGCGTTCATGGTCATATCCTCAGCCCTATTCGGATTCGGTCTAAGCGCCTTATTCTACTTCATTCTGAAGCAAAGGTTCTCCAACAGATTTGATTATCCGAAGATCCTGACGATATCCACTCTAACACTCCCAATCGCGATTATTCTCAGCTTCATTGCCATAATCAATATTCCGCTAACGGTCTCAGTAGCCGTATTTCTTTCAGCATATTTCGTAGCCTCGATTACTCCCTTCTTCTTCGGGGGTCTAACCATAGTGGCAGCTATTTCACACTTCGGAAAGGTGGCCAACAGGATCTACTTCTCGGACCTTTTGGGTGCGGGTATCGGATGCCTCCTTTCAATCTTTCTCATAAGCACTTTAACTGGTGAGAACGCCATTCTTGCACTGGCGACCCTAGCATCCTTTGCCGCGATCTCGCATTCTCTTCTTGAAGGCAGGAGAGTGAAAGCACTTGCTGTAATCATTTTAGCACTCTCCATCAGCGCTGTAGTTATCAACTCTACGAGCGATGCATTGGTTATAAGATCTGGCTACCGTAAGTTTTTGTTTTCCAGTCAAGACAAGCCGATAATATATACAAAATGGAACGTCTTTTCACGAATCGATGTTGTCTCAAACCCGAGTGTCGACGGGGGTCCCGTTCCTCCAAACGCAACCACCATCACAACCACACCCTTCTGGGGGCTTAGTCGAAACTACACTGGGCCGATTCCAGAGTGGCAGGGTCTCTTCATAGATGCAGATGCATATACCCCGATTATAAAATGGAATGGTAGCCTCAGCGATCCTGTGTTGAAGCCTCTGCCCTATGATATAACCAGCTTCGCATTTCAGAGCCTTGGAGAAGGCTATAGTGCGTTGATACTCGGTTCAGGCGGTGGAAAAGATGTCCTCACAGCTCTGCTGTCTGGGTCCAAGAGAGTAGTCGCTGTAGAAATCAACCCCCTAATAGTGGATTACGTGCGAGACACTTCTGACTACAATGGAGGGATCTACAACCGTCCAGATGTGGAAGTAGTTGTCAAAGATGCACGAAATTATGTTGCCAGCACCGATGAAGAGTTCGATCTTGTTCAACTATCATTCGTGGCTTCTTGGACAGCCATCGCTTCAGGAGGCTACAGTCTTTCAGAGGGTTTCATATACACTGAAGAAGCCTTTCGTGACTATTACGCGCGACTATCTCCGGGTGGAATACTCTCGGTCACATACTGGGCGTATGGCGCGCCGAAGATGGCTCTGACCAGCTACGCAGCCCTTCGAAGCATGGGAGTCGACAATGCTGATTCTCAATATTTTATGGTTACCAATTGGGTGGTTACGACAGTTCTATTAAAGAAAGGATCTTTTTCGTCTCAAGAAGCCGATCAGTTAAGACAGAAGGCGAATGATTTAGAATTTCAGGTCATATATGATCCGTCAAAAGATAGCCTTGAAGAGGCTTTCTCTCGGCCACCCTTTGTGAACCTACCGCAGAATACTGTCAGAGATGATTCGCCTTACTTCTTTAGAGATCTGCGTACAGTAACTCTGCCTTTGATAGGGCAGCTTCAACTGCCTTTTGCGATACTTCTCGTCCTTCTAATCGAGGCTTCGATCCTTACGTTTGTCTGTCTAGTCCTGCCTCAGGGTCTATTCCTGAGAGGCTCACGTAGGCGGCTTCTTAAGAACTGGAAGTTTGTGGCATATTTCTGCTGCTTGGGTGTTGGTTATATCGTGTTCGAGGTGGCCATGCTTCCAAAGTTCACCCTCTACCTTGGAAGCCCGCTTTATTCACTCAGCCTGATCCTGTTCTCCCTACTACTCGCCAGCGGCATTGGAAGCTACTTTAGCCCCCGTTTCGAGAAGAAGATGATTTGGGTTGCCCTTTCACTGTGTATTGTGATGATTATCTATGCGCTGTTCTTGGGAGGATTCTTCACTTTAACTGCAGGATTCACTCTTCTGCAACGCGCTATTGCCACCACAGCGTTGGTAATGATACCCGGCTTCTTCATGGGGATGTTTCTGCCGACAGGGATTAGACTTGTGGATTCTAGCGACCCTCAAATCACCCCGTGGATGTGGAATCTCAACAGTGTAACATCAGTGCTTGGTTCGATCATTGCACCATCTGTAGCCTTGCTGGCCGGGCTTACATTTGACATCCTTCTTGCCGCTGTCATTTATGTTATCGCCATTGTTCTATTGACGACTGCTTTTAGAGAAAGAGATTCGATTGCAACCTCATAACGACAGATCAATTTACTTGCCAGAGGCAATGCCGATAACAGAGGAGATCAATGTATCCAGCCGCGCGGGCCACAAATGAAGATTTGCACACACGATAGGTGAGTCCGAATGACATATTCTAATCGCACAACTGAACAGTATTCAGAACATCGCGAAAACAGATTCTCCATAATCGTGCCAACCTACAACAGGGAGAAAGACCTGAAGGATTTGCTTTTTTCCATTTCTCAGCAGACCCGTTTGCCTCTAGAGATAGTTATAGTTGATGACAGCGAGAACTTTAGAACCAGAGACTTGGTTGAGCAATTTCGCCAGGTTTTTTCTGAAAAAGAAGTTGTTTTGAAATATTTGCACAATTTGACACGTAGTAGCCTTACTGCTGCTAGAAATCTTGGACTGACGCATGCAACAGGAGAAATAATCCTGTTCGTGGACGACGATGTAGTGCTAGAAAAAGAGTACATTGAGGAAATCCTAAAAGTTTATCAGACTCATCCCAATGCCAACGGAGTTCAAGGGTATATAACAAACACTCCAAAACATGAAACTCTGTTTCTTAGATTGCGCAACCATTTGCGCGGAATATTCTTTCTATATAGCCTGGAAAAAAGTCGGTGCAGGGTATTGCCTTCGGCACAAAACACCTATCCGTATCAATTGGACAAAGTGATTAGATGCCAGTGGCTTCACGGTTGCAATCAAAGCTATAAATATGATGCCATCAAGAATAGCAAGTTTGACGAAAATCTAAAGAGGTATGCATTAATGGAGGATGTAGAATTTTCCTACAGATTGTTCAAAAAGTGTCCTAATACTTTGTATATTACTCCTTGCGCAAGAATCTTTCATAAATGGTCCAAAACTTCGCGACAATCCATCGAACCACTCATATACACCGAAACCATAAATCGCGTCTACTTCTTTTACAAGCACATACGACAATCATCTGTAAACAAATTGATTTTCATCTGGAGTTGTTTAGGTCGAATGTTTTTTCCATTTTTGCTGATGGTGACATATAAATTACCCTCAAAGAAATCCCCGAAGGGAGAAATCAAATACATACGGTTTCTGATAAAATCCTATATTTATGCGATAAGGCATTTGGAAGAAATCAAGATAGGAAATTTAACGTTCTTTGAAAACATATTTAAGCACTTTGTCACAAGGCAGGTTTGAACTACTGAAGATAGCTTTCCTTGTTCATGAATTTCCACCTCAACTTGGAGGCATCTCCACATGTGCGTATAGAATTTCACGGGGATTACGTGAAAGGAGCACGAAATCAATGTTTATACATCGGTTCATCCAAAAAGCGCCACGCGTTGAAACGATTGATGGGATAAAAGTTGAAAGATACGACTTACTCCATGAACCTATTGCTCGATTATTCAACCGCCTTCGCTGATCACGCCTAGATCATCCAGATTAATTGGCAAAAAGAAATATTAGAAGCCGAAACGTTCAATCATTCGTCTTACAATGTTTGTTTCCATCGTAGCAGCATCGCTCAAGCTTGTCCGAAAAAAGGTTTTTGTTCTATGTCCGCTGTTTACACCTCATATTGCGCCGCGTACCACTGCCTAACGTGTTGTTTTTTCACAACGCGAGAAGTTTTGGGGCTGGAGGAGCCAGCTTGGGAGAGGAGAGAGAAAGGAGTTTACGTTATTCTAAAATACTTTTTTGGCTCCTCCATGCCTTTCCAAGACACAATATCCTTACTCATATTGGCTTTTTAAACATGTGCGACTGTTAGGCTACAGTAACAGTCTCCTGTTGATTCGACTGCAAAAACATCAAATACTCGAATGCTCGAATAAGTAGAACTTCTCAAAAGAGGATGGTGAACATTAATGCACGGTTGGACAGGCAAGATTTTACGCATCAACCTAACCAAGAAAAAAGCTCTAGCAAAAGAGTTCGACGCCGATTTCGCCAAGACTTGGCTGGGCGGAAGAGGCTTCGCCGCCAAAACCCTCTGGAACGAATTAAAGCCTGGCACAGACGCGTTTTCACCAGACAACCTACTAACATTCGCCACAGGACCCTTAACAGCCGCATCGTTGCCCAGCAGCGGCAAACTAGTTGTAGCCGCAAAGAGCCCATTAACAGGAGGATACGGCGACGGCAACATAGGCACATGGGCTTGCGTGATGATGCGCAAGGCAGGATACGAGGCTATGGTGTTTGAGGGAAAAGCGGAGAACCCAACAATCGTGAAGGTTGAAGACGACAAAACCGAATTTCTAGACGGCGAAGACTATTGGGGACTAGGAACTTTCCAAACAGAGAAAGACCTGAAGAAGAAATACGGCGACGTCACGGGCGTTGTAGCCATAGGCAAGGCTGGAGAAAACAGGGTCAAATATGCTAACGTAATCTCGCAAGAGGGAAGAGGCGGCGGCAGACCTGGAATCGGCGCCGTCATGGGTTCCAAAAACCTGAAAGCCGTCGCGATAAAAGGAACCAAAGAGTTGCCAGCCGCCGACATGACAGAGCTTAAAAAACTGGGCTTCGAAGCTTACAAAGAGGTTCTAGCCAAACCCAACTATAGATTCTGGAAGCGACAGGGCACGATGTCAACGATTGAATGGAGCCAAGAAAACAGCTGTTTGCCAACATGCAACTTCAGAGAAGGCGTATTCGACCATGCCGACGCCATCGGGGGCTTCTCAATGGAAAAACTGAAAGTGTCTCAGCGTGGGTGTCCACAGTGCAATATGACATGCGGCAACGTCATAAACGACACTGACAATGAACCAGCTGAACTCGACTATGAAAACGTCACCTTGCTCGGCTCTGACATAGGCCTAGGCGATTTGAAGAAGGTAGCTCACCTGAACCGTCTAGCCGACGACTATGGGATCGACACCATTTCGTTGGGCAACGCTATAGGCTTCGCTATGGAAGCCTCAGAAAAGAAGTTAATAAACGACAAGATCGAGTGGGGAGATTTCGAAAAGGCAAAGGAACTGATTGAAGAAATCTCCGAAAACAAAGCCAAACTCGGAACTCTGTTGTCTCAGGGCGTCCACTATGCTTCTGAGAAACTGGGCAGAGGCTCGTCCGAATGGGCGATGCACGTGAAGGGATTGGAAATCTCTGCCTATGACTGTCACACGACGCCGGCTATGGCATTAGCCTATGGAACCGCTGCGTCTGGGGCACATCACAAGGACGCATGGGTCATTTCTTGGGAAGTAAAATACGGACGAGAAAGCTACGACGAAACCAAGGTGGACAAAGTCATCGAACTGCAGCGCCTAAGAGGAGGCATGTTCGAATGCTTAACCACCTGTCGACTGCCATGGGTTGAAGTTGGCTTCGAATTAGAATGGTACCCACGCTTCATGAAAGCGGCAACAGGCATGCCCTGGACGCTGGAAGACATGTACACGATTGCCGACAGAACCTTCTCCCTAATCCGAGCATTCTGGGTGCGCGAATTCGGAAAACAATGGAGCAGCACGATGGACATGGTGCCAACCAGATGGTTCAAGGAGCCATTAACCAAAGGTCCACTTAAAGGTGCAAAACTCGACAAATCAAAATACGAAGCCATGCTACAGACATACTACAAGAAGCGAGGATGGGACAGCAGAGGCATACCTACAAAGTCTACCCTGACAAAACTAGGTTTGCGGAATGTGGCTCAAGAACTCAGCAAACATGTTCAGTTAACAGCCTGACCTCAACACCCTCTTTCTTGTCTGCTTTCGACTGCAAAGTAAGGTAATCGCAAGAAATTCTAGCACCCACTCTGAACCATTTGCAATTTTTTGTCCACTCTTTTGATAAGTTTATCCTAACAGCAACGCTTAAGCACCTCCGCAACAGAATCGCTGAGGAAACAAGATAATAGAGACGAACCATTTGTCACTTCAAGAACAGATAAGCCAGTTTCTGCAGCAATTAGCGGGATTCGGTTACTTCGGAATTTTTCTGATGAGTCTAATCGGCGCATCGTCAATAATTTTACCAATACCATACACCATTGTCATATTTTTCATCGCATCACAATACGACCCTCTACTCCTTGCCATTGCGGGAGGGACTGGTGCAGCCTTAGGCGAATTCACCGGGTATCTGCTGGGATTCTACGGACAGAAGATTCTCAGCGAAGAGCGACGCAGAAAAATGAGCTTCATGGTCAAACTTTTCGGACGATATGGTCCATTAGCCATCTTTTTATTCTCTCTAACACCATTACCAGACGACTTGCTGTTCATTCCTCTCGGGATTCTTCGATACAAGTTCATCAAAGCCTTCATTCCAGCCATATTGGGCAAGATATCCATGATTTTTCTCCTCGCCTACTTCGGTCGAATCGGCTCCGCCGTCATACTGTTAATATTCGGCGAGGGCAACGAATGGATTGGAATGACTATTACAGCCGTCTTGCTCGCAATAATCTTAGTCTTGCTATTCCGAATTGACTGGGAAAAAGTCTTCAACAAATACGTGGCTAAGCGAGGCGAAAGCAAAATTGAGAGTAATCGCTGACCTCCACATTCACAGCCGATTCAGCCGAGCCACAAGCGAAAAAATGAGCATCGCCGAAATCACCCGTTTCGCTCGCCTAAAGGGCTTGAACCTAGTTGGCACAGGCGACTTTACACATCCAAAGTGGCTTGAAGAACTCAGGCGCGAACTCGTTGAGGTTCAAGGTGCAAGCCTCTTTAAACCGTTCAAGGAGCCCCAATCCAACCCTCACTATATGATAACAGGTGAAGTAGCAACAATTTTCACCTATGAGGGCGACATCAAAAAAATTCACCACGTCATTCTAACTCCTAGTCTTGAAACCGCGGCTCAAATCAACGACAGCTTGGCACGTTATGGCAACCTAGCCAGTGACGGCAGACCCATCCTAGACATGACAGCGCCCCAACTTGTTGAAGAAATAATGCAGGTCAGTAAGGAAAATGCGGTTATTCCAGCGCACGCTTGGACACCTTGGTTCAGCCTATTCGGCGCCTTCAGCGGCTTCGACCGCATAGAAGACTGCTACCAAGACACCACGAAGCACATTCCAGCCCTCGAAACGGGCTTATCCTCCGACCCACTTATGAACTGGAGATTAAGCAGCCTCGACAGGTTTGCTCTGGTTTCAAACAGCGACAGCCACAGCCACTGGCCCTGGCGCATCGGCAGAGAAGCCAACGTATTCGAGCTTGAGAGGCTTACATACCATGAGGTAGTAGATGCTATATGCCAAAAAGACCCAGCGCGTTTCAAGTTCACAATCGAAACCGATCCAGCCTATGGCAAATACCACTGGAGTGGACACAGAAACTGCAAGGTTTCGTTTCCACCGCAGGAAGCAATTAAGTTTGGAAATCGTTGCCCAGTCTGCCGTCGGAACCTCACGAAGGGAGTGGAGCAGCGTGTCGAAGAACTCGCTGACAGACCAAGTGGCTTCAAGCCTCAAAACGCCATTGGCTACATTCATCTTCTGCCTCTGTCAGAAGTAATCGCCACAGTCCTGGGAGTAACTTATCCCAGCGTCCAGAAGGTGTGGGACATCTACAACACTCTTGTAGCCAGATTCGGCGACGAATACAGCGTGCTCATTGACGCGTCGATGGAGGAAATGTCTAAGATCGTTGAGCCGAAAATCGCTGAAGCCATCGTTCGGGTGAGAGAAGAAAAAGTTAGAGTAACACCTGGCTACGATGGCGTGTACGGTCAGCTTGTCCTCTTCGAGGAGGCGGAAAAACCACCTAAAAAAGCGGAGAAGATAAAACAGCAGAGCCTCGCAGATTTCTTATAAGCCCTTAGGCGAATGACAACTTTTAAAGGCTAACCCATGCCAATACTGTCTTTCCACAAAGCAAGGTGAAACCCTCGTATGGACTACCGCAAATTCGTCGATTTAATTCCCGTTCCGAAGTGGGAAACGCTCTCAGACAAGTTCATCGATTTCATCCTCACATCGAAGAACGATGAGAAGATGCCGAGTCAGCTTGCCAACGCAATACTCTATTGTTGGCAGCAAGACACTCTAAAAAGCGAGTATGGACTAACCGCACTGTTGGAAGGAGCATTGCTGCTTGAACCCGAAAAAACCCTCAACGCCTTCCAAGAACTACAGATGGCAAACATCGCTGAACAAATCAAGGAATCGATGCAATCTTAAAGGAGGAATCAACAGTGGTCAAGTTTGGAATAGAGTTTGTTCCACGCGAACCCTACTGGAGAATAATGTACTACGCCATCCAAGCGGAGAAGGGCGGGTTCAGCAACCTCTGGATAACCGACCACTTCAACAACCGCAACGTCTATGTTACATTAACGACGGCTGCAATTTATACTAACAAGATAACTTTTGGTCCAGGCGTGACAAACCCTTACATGGTGAACCCCGTTTTCACAGCCCAAGCAATAGCCACGCTGAATGAGTTGGCACCGGGCAGAGTTGCTTTAGGTATGGGCGCAGGAGACAAAACAACCTTGGACACCGTCGGCGTTGAAATGGACAAACCACTTCTCGCGGTTCAAGAGTCAATAGACATCATAAGGAAAATCGTCAGCGGCGAAACAGTTGCCTATCAAGGCGAAGTTTTCAAGACTGCAGGCGCAAAGTTCTTGTTCAAACCGAGGGGCCAGATTCCAGTCTACGTGGGTGCCCAAGGTCCAAAAATGTTGGCTTTGGCTGGAAAAATCGGCGACGGAGTGCTCATCAACGCTTGCCACCCAAAAGATGTAGAGTATGCAGTGAGCTGCGTGAAAGAAGGCGTCAACGCAGCGGGCAAAAAATTCAGTGAAATCGATGTGGCTGCTTACACGTCGTTCTCTGTGCACGAAGACATAAAGAAAGCCAACAAGGCTGCGGTGCCTGTGGTGTCGTTTATCGTGGCTGGCAGTCCGCCCCAATTGTTAGAAAGACATGGAATCGACGTGAAAAAAGCCGAGGAAATCAAAGAAGCCCTCAAAGCTAACGATTGGGGACGAGCCTTCAACGGAGTAACACCTGAAATGATAGCCGCGTTTTCGGTGTGCGGCACACCAGAAATGTGCATCGAGCGGATTGCCCAACTCCTCAAATCTGGCATCTCACAGTTCGTCGTCGGTTCACCAATAGGCGCCAACGTAAGAGAAGCCATAAACCTCATCAGCCAAAAAATAATCCCCACCTTCCAAACGTAGAAGACCTTATTCAAAGCAGTACTCGATTTTTTGAAAATCTTCCATAAATTTCTCTACTTCGGGCTTTATTGCAACTGGGTCTTCTCTATCAATAGATGCTCTTTTCATAAACTCGGCTATTTTGAGCACTTCAGCCTTTTTCATGCCTCGGCGTGTCACTTCGTTAGTGCCCAGCCTCACGCCACAGTCGGCAATGATGTTCGCTTTCTCTAGCCTTTTCGCCACTGTCATGCCCTGTTTGTAGCCGCCGAAATCAAGAAACACCTGATGAGACTTGGTAAATCCCAAATTCTGGCAAGCAACTGGGAAGCCTGTTTCAGCAAGCGTCTTTGCCAATACTTGAGCATTCTTAACGACCTGCTCAGCGTATGCTCTGCCGAACTGCAACATTTCAGCGAGCGCTACCGTTAGAGCAGCAACCCTGTTCCAGTGTGCATTGTCGACGAACGTCGGGTGAATCTGCCTCTTGATTTCTGCCCCGTGCTCTTTGTCGGCGAGTATTATTCCTCCCTGAGGTCCAAAAAAACTCTTGTGCGTTGAGCCAAACAGAACCGAGGCACCCTCTTTCAAGGGGAGTTGGAATTTTCTTCCTGCAATAAGCCCTAGAACGTGGGAGCCATCGAAAGCCACTTGGGCATCTATCTCTTTAGCAGCTTTAACAAGTTCCTTAATTGGGTGAGGGAACAGAAACAAACTTGCTCCGAATATTACGGTTTTAGGTCTTCTCTGTAACATCAAATCGATGGTTTCTTGCACATTTATGTTCATGTTCGCTTTAGAAAATGGAAACCCCATAGTGTTCAGTTTCAGGAACTTCGGTATTCCATTTTTCCAAATTCCTGGGTACCCTCCATCGGCTGCTGAAACACACAGAATTGTGTCGTTTGGTTTAGTGAAGCAAGAAAGAAAAACCAAGTCGGCTATGTGCCCTGAAAGTGGGCGCAAATCAGCTGTTTCAGAATCAAAAACTTTAATGGCTAGTTCTTCTCCCCTCCGTTCTACTTCGTCGAGAAACCGCGTGCCCATATAGAACTTATCCCTGGAAGTGTACCTGTGACCAAGCTCTGAGCCGAGTAAAGAACGCACAGCTGGGCTCGTCACATTTTCTGAGGGGATGAGATTAATGCATTTCTGCCGCCATTGCTCATGACGACGAGTTAAACCGAGAATCTCATCGCTTGCAGTCATAATCTCCAACTCACCTCTGCTATTCTTCTATTTGAAACATGAATAGCCTTTTCAATATTTTAAGTGCATGCTAAACTTTCCAGCTATTGAGTCACGAGCAAGGAATTTAATATTGATGATTGATGAATTTTGAAGGTGGGAAAGTTTATTTCCCTATCATTTAACATGAAACAATGAAGGCTTAAGCGTGTCGCTAACCCCCGAAGAACTTGAGCAGTTTCCTGCACGTTACCGATGGCTCTTAAAGCTATTTTTGAAGCTTCCCACCCCAAGATTGCCCTACTTCGTTTTGAAGAGGTTCCCAGAGATGGAGGGAATGTTCTGGGCTGTTGGTGTGCCCGTTTTTTTGGTCGCCTATTTTTTGTTTAGCGTCTGGTTTGTCTCCTTCCTTTCAGAGCATGTTATTTTTCCCTTCAATCTTACGTTGGGGCTGCTCATACCTGCCATAATTTTTGTTTTTTTCGCCCGTATTCAGCTTGAAAGAACACTCCTCTGGTGGAAAAACATCCGTAACCAATCTCCAGAATGGAATGTTTCTAAAGTTGTTGAGGAACTCACTGCACTCTTCAGAGAGCAGAGACGCAAAACCAAGCGGGGCACAGCTTAACGTGCCAAAAGAAACATTTAAAGATATCAGAGAGATTAATTTAACATCACAGAGAGGTTCAGAATGAGAAAGGCTATTGTGGCTATTGGGGTTCTTCTCCTATTCCTCGGAGTGTTTCTTCTAGGCATCTCTAGGATAGCTGTGCAATCAACTCCTGACTTTCCCACTGTAGCAAAGACCACATCGAACGCGGATACGAATTCTTTAAATGTTTCCGGTAATTTTGCGCGCGACGACATTTTCAAACTTTTCTTCACCCCAAACTATAAACGTCCAGATGTTGCATCGCAAGATAACGGTGTTTTCCTGGATTTCACTGATCCCTCTGGCAACACGGTTAACTATGAAGTTGCCATTACCATTGAAGGTGGCAACCCATATCTCGAGGGTCAATTCCCAACAGGCTTCGTGAACCAAACTGGAATCTATACGTTGAAGGCTTTCTCATATGGATATGGAATGTATCTGCGTTCATTAGAGCTTCAAAAAGTAGTTGAGAAACCTCCGCTATATCCTTATTACTATTTGCTTCCAGCAAGCTTCGCAATAGTTATAGGTGGAACTGGCGCATCCCTCTGGGGCGCCAAAAAACCGCCACAACCTAAAAGACGTCGCTGAGAAATATTCCCACGAAAACGCGAAAGCTGATCTCTCTAAAGAGCGCCCTTATGGGTCTTGAACGTGCATTGATTCTTAGATGTTTCAACATTGAATGCAATAAATAATTATAATTCCATCAAACAGGTGTTGCAGAGAAAACGATAAATATCTATTGTCTGTCTGTTTACGTAAAAAAATACATGGAGAGCTCGCACGTGAAAAAGCCTATTCTCGCCTTCTTGATATCAGCTTTCTTGCTTTTACTTGTTTTGAATAATTTACCTTTATCCATAGAACCTGTTTTCGGAGCCTACTCTATTTCGGCTGAGATCCTTCCAAACTTGATACGTACAGGAGAGACCTACGTGCTAAACGACCGGGTTGTCTTCATGGACAACAACACAATTGTAGAAAAAGGAGGGGTTTTAATCCTTAACAACGTCACATTAACCGTGGTTCTGGCTCGAGTGAGGGGAAGCCCCCCGTTTAACCTAACCATAAAAGACGGAGGCCAACTGCAAGTCACTGGGCCGTCTACAAAACTTCCCGAAATACGTACAGCTTCAAGAACTGGCAAATTTATTTACATAAGTTTTGAGGGCAAAAGTTCTGGAAGCTTTGTCAATGTAAGAATGAAGTCGACGACCCTTCTGCTCAAGGGTTCGGCTGTAGTCAGTGCATACAATCTACAAATGGATGACACATCTCAGCCAGGTCAGATTTTTGCTCAAGATTCTTCCTCCTTGACAATTTCAAATTCGAGAATTAGCCCCCCTTCATTCAAGTCCAGTTTAACACTCCAAAAATCTTCCACGGTTTCTTTGTCAAGAACCACCGCAAGTGATATAAACATCACTGGCGCTTCGCGTTTATTTGTCTCAGACGTTCAGACTCCAACAGCTCTAATAGGAACAATTCGAACGTATGACGCTTCGACCCTTGTTGTACGGAATTCATCCAATGGTTGGAGCTTAGAAACCCGTGGTACGTCATCTGCCCTTGTACTGGGGCTCCAGTTGAGAAATGCCACAGCCTATGGCGCTTCTATGATTTCGATATTTAAAACCACCCTTGTCAGTCTCAAAGTCTACGACAATTCTGTCGGTTTGGTGAATGGCGCCACCGTGACAAGCTTGTCCTCTCATGACAATTCACGCTTGAATATCATAGACACCAAGGTTGATGCTCTCGCATCCCCTAAAGGTGGTAGCGTGGAAGCTTACGGTTTTTCTGATGTTTCAATCTCTGGTTCGAATCTGAGAGAACTGGGAGCACATGATTCTTCAACGTTCAGCATTTACGGCTCGGCAGTAGAATGGGTGACCCGTAGTTCGTCATCATCCACTCTTTCTGTTGCAAACTCTAACATGACGATATTATCTGTGAACGATAACTCTAAAGTTACTGCTACAAAATCTCAAATCTCGTTGCTTAGCATAGACAAATTCTCCAGCGTTAACCTATCCAATTCTACAATAGGAGAGGCGATCCTGTATTTCAATTACGTTAACGCATCTTTCAAAAGTCTCACACCAAAACTTTATACACAGTGGAACTCATTTGTCAACGGTTCACTAGCCTTAAATCCAAATGGATATGCACCAAACTTGACTTTAAAAAGGACTAGGGTCACTCAAGGTTGGAGCCTTTGGTTTTCAGCGCGATCCAATGTTTCAATGGTTGATTCGGCAATAAGATTTTTAGGTGCTTATGATTCCGCTGTGATGGAACTCGTAAACACCACAACTCTATCTTACGACATTAAGTCTGAGGCCACGGTTTATGTTTATTGGTATCTTGACGTTTATGCTCTGAGTGGAACGAATTTAACCGTTTTCTATAATGGAGCCACAATTGGTCCAACCATAACCGTGGATTCCAACGGTTTTGCTAGATTCATGCTTCTTGAAAAAACGATAACCCCTTCAGGGGTTGATGCCAGAGGACCTTATACGTTAAGCACCGCTTTCAACGGTAGTGCAGAACAACGCAGTGTGGAAATGACAGGCGACAAAACAATTGACTTAATTCCACCAGTTCCCTTTACACAACAATTGTTATCTCTGATTATGAGTTACTGGTACTTAATTGTAGGATTGGCTTTTGCAGCGATTGTTGTCATTCTTATGTCACTTCGGCTCAGAAGAAAAAGAAAGCTTCAGGCACTTTCTAATTCATAAGGTTTGCGCTCTCGCTCTTTGATTCGCGTATTAACAAAATTCACATAAATAATATAAGGGCAGATTTCGTGAACTTTCTAGCCATAATAGTGACATGCTACAAAATGGTGGTTTCCAACATCGATGAATGCTGGTTCTTTCTTAGGACATATATCCATGGCTACTGGGCACCTAGTGTGAAACCTGCAACCAGACGGTATGTTGATAGGGCTCGGAATCTCACCACGTATGACCACTTCGATGCGCTCTGATGTTGGATCAGGCACTGGAACAGCGGATATCAGCGCCTTAGTGTATGGGTGAAGAGGTTCAAAGATAACCTTCTCAGTTGCGCTGCTCTCCATTATCTTGCCGAGATACATAACGGCTACGCGATCACACATGTGTCGTGCTAGAGCTAAGTCGTGGGTTATGTACAGGAATGAGGCTCCGAATTTTTCTACCAATGACAACATAAGGTTCAGAACTTCCGCTCTTATTGAGATGTCAAGCATAGAGACGGGTTCGTCCGCAACTATAAATTCGGGCGTAAGTATGAAGGCTCTTGCAACAGCCACTCTTTGCCTCTGTCCACCGCTCAATTCATGGGGGTATCTGAAAATAAATTCTTCAGGAGGCACCAGTTCTACGTCTGTTAAGACTTCCCTCACTCGGTCGCCAACTTCGACTTCGCTGCTCAGTCCTTGAACTCGCAAGGGCTCGGCAATAATGTCGCCTATTGTCATTCGCGGGTTCAGGGATTCATAAGGGTCTTGGAACACTATCTGCAATTTGCGACGCAACGGTTTGAAGGTTCTATCGGACATGTTTGTTATGTCAGTGTCTTTAAAGTATATTTTTCCCGCAGTCGGTTCAGTAAGTCTGATTAGCAATCGCCCGGTGGTGGTTTTTCCGCTGCCGCTTTCCCCAGCTAATCCGAAGACCTCTCCTTTTCGGATATCAAAGCTTATTCCGTCCACTGCTCGTACGAACAATTGGCTTCTTGCAAAAACGCTCTCCCAAAAACCCATTCTTATAGGGAACCATTTTCTTAGGTTTTCAGCCCTGATTAAAGTTTCGTTCATAGCTATTCCTCTTTAATGTTTCATGGCAACTAAATGACAAGCAGCAAAAT
>Ga0315314_1001844_pt1 | contig 18175 bp, 20 predicted proteins | sample TDP9_MG_FD_203631 | JGI IMG/M metagenome (GOLD analysis project Ga0315314, IMG submission 203631) | Freshwater sediment microbial communities from Lake Towuti, South Sulawesi, Indonesia - TDP9 | ecosystem: Environmental > Aquatic > Freshwater > Lake > Sediment | place: Indonesia: South Sulawesi...
CACGGGTTTCCCCGCAAGGTTAGGTTTGGACTCTTCCCTTTTCGCTCGCCGCTAGTCAGGGAATCCTGTTCAGTTTCTCTTCCTCCCCCTAGTAAGATGTTTCAGTTCGGGGGGTTCCCGCTCCTAGGTCAGGAGCATTGTGAAGACCTTTCGGCCTTCACAATGGGAAGTCCCATTTGGGAATCCTCAGATCTACGGCTACATGCGCCTACCCGAGGCTTATCGCAGCTTGTTGCGCCCTTCTTCAGCGTTCAAGCCGAGCTATCCTCCAGACGGCGTGGCATGTCGAGCTTATTCGGATCCAGCATCTGATTGACGTCAGGCCTATGCATGGTGTTCATTGTGAGAGCTAGATGGATTCTCTCACTTTCACCCTTCGCCCCTCAACATGGCTGATGAGGAGGTGCATCTCTTCATGGGTGCTCTGCAAAAGCCTTCACTGCACGATTCCGATATAAACTTTGCTGTAGCTCCATATAAACTTAGTGAAGCCGACATCTCTACCTTTTCTGCATAGCATGATCGCTCGGTTCGGCTATGGTTAGACCGTTTCCAGCTTATATATGACCTTTAGGCCCCTAAGTGTTTCATGTAGGGCGTCGCTGAGTTGGAGGATGTCCTCAATAGTAACCTTCTTTTTCCAATCGTACACATGGTCATAGTATCCTTTCATCGGCTTAAACCCCATAGCTCGGAGCCTCTCAACAACCTCTGAAGGCGAGGCACCTTCGCTGTTGAACCATATTGTCAGGTAAGTCTTCACCTTTGACCACCCTTCATATCGGTCTTTCCATTCTCTCTATTACCGCTTCTCAGTATATTTCATTTACCGAAGGTTGCCCTTTCCAGACAGGTTTGTGAACAGCTGCTTCACAACCTTAATATTTCTGCGCGCCCCACAATCCCTAGGACCCTCGCGTCAGACTAGTCGAAACTCGAAGGGAGAAAAGGCAGAGGTCTGCCATGATGATGGATATTCCGTCGTTCAGGCTCTTGAGAGCCGCTTTCCTTCTTATGATCCTTTCAGTAGCTCTGAACGCCGAGGGCCTAGCAAACATAGTATCTGCACAGATTCCAGGTTTATTTAGTTATGAGTTTGTCGTGGATGAAGAAGGCTTCACAAAGGTGAACATCACCTATACAACCAATGGTGCGCGCGGATCATCATGGGTTCTGGTCCCCAAGTTCTCAGAGTGGACCAACCACACTGTAAGAGGCAAAGTCACGGAATGGGGGCTGCGTGACGCGGGGGAGCTGACAGGTGTTCCATACTTCTTCTATGAGGCATTATGGTTCTTCTACGACTCGGACGGGTCAGAGTTCGAGATGAATGTTCAGTTCAACCTTTCAACAGCTGCAATGATAATTGAGCCTGACGGAGTCTTCTACTCTCCGCAGATCGGTTTTGAGGAGGGCCGCGTAGAAGCGGAGGTCACTCTACCCGAGGGTTTCAGTATTAAGCAAGGCGAGGCTCTAGCGCTTGGGAGTGCGGGGGCCTATCGGCCAAGCTCCCTGGGATCGGATTATGTTCTGTTCGATAACCTTCCTGAAACAGAGAACTCATTCCGCATTGAGATTGGGTTCAGAACCAGTGGTGATGAAGCAGATCTAAGAACCCTACAGTCCGGTGTCTTCGCGTTCGAAACGGTTCCAAGATACGAGGGATACGCAGAAGAGATTTTGACTCTGTTCAACAGAACCTATGGAGGTCTTGTTGAGCTCTTCAATGTGACTCTGGAGACGGCTGAGGTACGATTTTTCCTTCCGGAATTCAACTCGTTGTTCTCTCCGGGCGGATATGTTCCTTTCGTCTCCCGACAGATTGGCGACATCCACATAAACATTCTCTATACGCGTTACGTAAGGGGATACATTGAAGTAATCGCCCTGCATGAGCTTGTACACCACTTTTTGTGGAAGGCAGGCATCTCCCCTCAGACCCTTCTATGGTTCCACGAAGGAATGGCCGAGTACATAAGCCTAGAGATCGCCAACACACTTGGGTATGAGGGTTCAAGGATCATGAAGGAAGAGCTCGAGGAAGGAGTTTCACAGCTCCAGCAGATTGTTGGAGACGACTTTGGCTTCATAACACAGTGGTCTCCGTCACGTCAGCCTGAGAACACATGGTCGTATTACGTGGCTTCGTACTGCGTTGTAAGCAGACTGGCTGAACCCCGCGGCGGACTTGAGTATTACAACCGTTTCTTCAGGCTTATAAAAGGAAAGAATGTGGACAGCAATGCAGCCATAGGCTACTATCTGGGTCTGGCAGCCAACGAGTCTGTTGCAGACACTCTGAACAGGTGGGGCTTCGAGATCCCCGATCTATACCGGTACGCGCCTCTCCTAAGCAGTGCTGAAGAGGTCTTGGGCAAAATCAGCCCACTCCACCAGCCATACAAGTTCTTGGCTGAGTTGCTGTATCGGCAAGCATTGCTGAACGCGAATGAAGAGAGCATAGCAGAGATGCAGCTCTACCTTGCTGCAGCCCTCTTTATAGCCAGATTGGCTCCTCTGCTCACCTTGGTCACAATCTCAGGGGTCCTTTTTGGGGCCATTGTCCTGGCTCTTTCAAGTAGAGGTGTCTTTTCGAAACATTAGGACTTAAGCTTCCGAACTATCTCAGTCTTCTTCCTTTCAGCTTCAGCTTGGACTCTCTCAAACAAGCTGTTGCCATGTGAGTCTATACCGATTATCAGTGGACCAAAAGCCTCCACCTCGAAGACCCATAAAGCCTCGGGAATTCCCATCTCCAACCACTCAACATGCTTCACCTTCCTGATTTGCCTAGCAGCCAAAACTCCAGCCCCACCCGTGAAGACTGCATAGGCTGCGCCGAACTTCTTCATCGCCTTTCGGGTTTTGTCGCCCATCCCGCCCTTGCCGATCACCAGCCGAACGCCGAGGTTCCTGATTACCTCGTCTTCGAAGGGCTCCATCCGCATACTTGTCGTCGGACCAGCAGCCAACACTGCCCATTCGTCCACAGCCTTCTTGACCAGAGGACCGCAGTGGAAAAGCGGTAATCCTTCGAATGAGAGGGGCAAAGCCTTTCCTTCCTTCAGATACTGTAGGATTCTCTTGTGAGCTGCGTCTCGAGCTGTGACCAACGTACCAGTAACGTAAACGACGTCGCCAGCCTCCAACGCGCGGACGTCCTCTTCCCGAACAGGCGTTCTGAGTTCAGTCTTCTTCAATTCAATCACGTTTCAATACCAGATCATGCTATGTGGCTCTTCAGACTTTATGGGTTAAGTACTCGACGTCCCCATCAAAGCCTATGCGGGCAGTAGCCCTTCTGGCGGCCCAGCACTGGAAGGCAATGGCTACGGGATAGGACGCTGGGTGCCTGTGAGCATAGTCAATTTTTACAGCCAGCGTGGTCGAATCTCCGCCTAGGCCCATTGGTCCAATCCCGGTTTTGTTCACAGCCACGTACAGCTCCTTTTCCAGCCTCGCTATGGTCTTTTTTGGGTTCAGCCTATCTATGGGCTCGAGAAGCGTCAACTTCGCGAGGTCCATGGCTATGTCAGGTCCGCCTCCCACGCCGACGCCTATTATCGAAGGTGGACAAGGCATCCCGCCTGCTCTCACAACACTTTCCACAACGAACTCCTTCAGCCCCTTCAAGCCTTCGCCCGGGCTCATCATCTTTAAGGCACAGGTGTTCTCGGATCCTCCTCCTTTGGGGAAAGCCGTGACCTCGAGGAAGTCTCCACTCACAATTCCCCAATGCACATATGGAACATATCTGCCAGTGTTGTCATCCGTATTTTTCTGTGTGAACGGGTCCAGAGCGTTAGGGCGGAGAGGGACTTCCATTGTTGCTCTCCTGACGGCTTTGCGGAGAATTGCCTCAACTCTGTCTAGACCTTTGAATTCAGAACCTGCCTTAAGATAGAAGGATATCAACCCTGTGTCTTGGCAGACTGGGGTATCTGTTTCTTCAGATATTCGTATGTTGTCCAATATAGCCTGCAACTGAGCCTTTCCAATCTGGCTTCTTTCATTGTGATACGCCTTTCTTATGGCTTCCTTGACGTCTTCGGGTAGCCTGACGGACGCCAGCTTAAGGAGGTTCACTGAAACACTCTCAATCAGAGCTTCGAAGTTCAAACTGCCCTTCCTCTTCGGTAGCGTAGATGGGGACACAGCTCTACTTGTCTGTTTCGTCGGGTTTAAATGTCTTCATGATGGAGGTTAGGCGGAAGGATTAGCTGTGGGGAAGCCCGACGTACAGACTGCAAAGTCTAAACCCTTATATAACGTCTTTCCAAACACTAATCCTTAAGGTATGGGAAGATTGCGACGCAGATGGCGTAGCTTACCGAAGGTTGTGGCCATAGTCGGAGGCTTCTCAATCCTAATGGGAGTCGTCTTGTTAGGCATAGCCGTACTGGCTTTCTTCGGATACCTCAACGTCGGCATACTGCTTGAAAGAAGATACCTCCTCCCGTTTGCTTTCTCCATAATCACGGTCGGCTTGCTTGACACTTTCGTGGCGGCTATTGTCGGCCGCTGGTGAGACTGCATGGGGAAAGTCAGAAGTACAATCTCGCTGCTTGTTGGAGGGATCCAATGCAGTCTAGGTGTACTGGCTTCGGTCTTCGCGTACCTGGTTTATGCAGATCCTTGGATGAGAGGTTTGCTAGCCGTAACCTCTGAAGAGCTTTACATAAGCATGTTCCTGCTTCTGGTTTTCGGCATTTTTTCGGTCTTCAGTGGGTTGCTTCTCGTCCATAAGGAGAGATAGGGTACTCAAAATGGCGGAAGAACATCTCAAACGGGAACTGGGACTACTTCAGGCAACCATGATGGGAATAGGCGGCGCCATATCTGCAGGTGTCTTTGTGACTCTAGGCTATGCTGCGTCTCTTGCTGGCACAGCGCTCTTGATCGCAATGATTCTGTGCGGGGTCATAAACCTGTTCACGATGCTCAGCTACGCTGAACTCGGCGCGGCCATTCCCAGTGCTGGTGGTGAATATACTTTCGCCAAGGTATCTTTCGGCGGCTTCATCTCCTTTGTAACCGGCTGGTTCGAATGGATAAGCAACATGTTCTATGCGGCATTCTGCGCTGTGGGGTTTGCGTACATGGTATCCTACACCATTCAGGCAGCAGGGCTGCCCCTAACCGCCAGCGTACCTATCATAGCAGCGGTAACGGTGGCAGTATTCGCCATCATCAACGTCAAGGGCATAAGGGAAACGGGAGGAACTCAAACTTTGATGGTTGTAGTTCTGCTTGGCATTCTCAGCGTATTCACTATTTGGGGTCTCATCACTGGTCAAAGAACGGGACCTTTGCAGATTTCTGCTGCTGGAGATTTCCTGGGATTGCTTAGGGCCTCAGCCTTCATTTTCGTGGTCTACCTTGGAGGAGAAGCCATAGCCGTTGCCCAAGCAGAAATAAAGGACCCTTGCACAAACATACCGAGAGCAATACTGCTCACATGTTTGGCTCTAATCGCCATCTACACCAGTATTGCGTTTGTTGTCTTCAGGATTGTTCCACCCGGGGACTTAGCAGGTAAGGAATCGCCTCTTGCTTACGTGGCGGAACAGTTCATGGGTCCTCTTGGCGCTGGTGTAGTCACCGTTGCCGGAAGTATCGCTGCGCTATCATCTGTCAATACTGCTATTATGGCCCAATCGAGAGTAGCATACGCGTTGGCTAGGGACGGATACTTCCCTAGAGTCTTCTATAGGATTCACAAAGACTTCGGCACTCCTTGCCTAGCAATCGCAGCGGGGGCCATCCTCATTGCCGCAACAGCAGCGACGGGAGTTGTGAACTTTGTGGCTTACGCCGCAGATTTCGGATTTATGGTCGGGTTCATCTGTGTTAACCTCTCGTTGATCAGACTGCGGATGAGGAAACCAAATCTACGAAGACCTTTCAGGGTTCCGCTTTACCCCTTGCCCCCCGTCTTGGGGATCGTTACCTCAGCATTGCTTATGCTCTTCATCGAGCCCGGCACACTGCTGATAGGCATAGAACTCTTCATTCTCGGGCTGATCGTCTACTGCATAAGAATGGTTCGTTACTATAGAATCTGTCTTGCAGCGGGCGGGATGAATTTCGGGGTAAGTGCCTTCTCTGCCCTACTTGCGCTTATCATAGCGCTAGACCCTGTGGCAGTACCCATGCCTCATCCTATGGCGTTGGTATCCTTAGGGGCCGCTGTCTTTGTCTCTGTAGCATATTTCATCGCGGGACTGCTTAACATCACTGAGGAAAAGGGGCGGGCGAATTGAGTCGAGGTAAAGGAAAGCTTTTGAAGGATACTATAGAGGAGGAACGAACTCTGGTTCTTGAGATCGTTCGCAGACTAGGTCTCCGACTAAGCGGCCTAATGTTTGTATGCGGCCTTGTGACCTCGGCCTTCGGCATTTATCTTCTTGCAGTACCCCCAGACCCTGTCCTTTCAACGGGACTCGAGGCGGTATTCTCCTCCGCTTTGGGCTTTATAGGTGCTCTGAATATTTCATGCGGTTTGCTGCTCCTTCTGGGAGAAGACTAGGCCTCCTAGATCGCTTTGTTCATATCGAGCATGGTAGGCTTTCTATCCTTTGGAGCCAAGTTACTTCTGCCTAAAGACCCCCGTCAGTGAAGGCATCAGAGCAGTCCGGGTTTCGACTAGCTTAAATATCTTCGCGATGCAGAATTAGTTGAAAGAAAGATGAGCGGGGAAGAAGAGAGCTCGGAGAAGAAGTCGAAATACGAGTCTATTGAGGACATACCCGGCATAGGCCAGTCCACGGCGAACAAGCTGCGTGAACTTGGGTTTCACACGGTTGAGTCGTTAGCCATGGCGACGATAAGGGAGCTGGTTCAAGCTGGCATAGGCGAGAGGAGAGCCTTCGAGATAATCAACGCTGCCAGGTCGTCCAGTTCACTATCTTTCATAAGGGTTGATGAGCTTTTCGAGAAACGGCGTGACGTGTCGCGCTTGACAACCAGTAGCAAGAAGCTCGACGAGCTCCTAGGAGGAGGGCTTGAGACTCAGGCAATCACTGAGTTCTACGGGGAGTACGGCTCTGGAAAAAGCCAGATCGCCCACCAGTTGTGCGTTAATGTTCAGCTGCCTTCCGGGTGCGGAGGGCTCAGCGGCAGCGCTCTCTACATCGACACCGAGAACACCTTCAGGACGGAACGGATCGTCCAGATGGCGAGGCACATGGGTTGGGACCCGGACCAAGTCTTCAAGCGCATAATACTAGCTGAGGCCTATACCTCGGATCATCAGATGTTTCTGCTTGAGAATGCTGATAAAGTTGTGAAGGAGAATAACATCCGATTGATAGTTGTGGACTCCTTGACGGCGCATTTCAGAAGCGAGTACATTGGCAGAGAAAATTTGGCGGAAAGACAGCAGAAACTGAACCAGCACATGCATAAGCTCATCAGATTGGCTCGCGCCTTCAACGCTGTGGCTTTGGTTACGAACCAGGTGATGGCAAGCCCTGAGGTCTTCTTTGATGAGCCTATTCGTCCAGTCGGTGGTCACATAGTTGCCCATACGAGTCACACGCGTATCTATCTTCGGAAGGCGAGGACAAGTCCGGTGAGGATCGCTCGTCTCGTCTCCAGTCCCTATCTGCCAGAAGGAGAATGCGTCTTCCAAGTAACTGAGAACGGCATAGAGGACTCCGAGGGAGACCGGGAGGGCTAAACGTCGTATGCCCATACCATTGGCGCTCATAACCCGACTATTTCAGCTGGTGTCCGAGAGAAAGTTCACCGAAGCTGAGAGAGTGCTTGAGAGAATAATGGTGAGAATGAAGAAAGGTGAGCAGCAAGACTTCAACCGTGGTTACTTGGAGGCTCTCAGTGGAATAGTCTTGACCTATCGGTCGGGCAGCGAGAGCTACGAATTCTTCAGCAGCCTTAACCTTGAGGATACGGATGCTTTGAAGAAGCACTACAGAGATTTTCTCAACCAAACTAAGAGCAGGTTCCATGCGGACTATGATAGGGGTTACTTCTCAGCGTTGGCTGATTACATGCGTGTAGCCCTGAGAACAGCTCAGAGCAAGACAAAAACCGAGTCCAGCTAATTCATGGGGCGGGAGTATACAGAAAGGTAAACAGCAGAATCCAAAGGAACAGCCATGTGATGATGTATATACCTATGCCTGTCTTGGTAACAGCAGACTGCTTCTCAACCTTTGCCATGAACATCTGCTTCAGAACTCTGTCAGCAGCCAAGTAAACTAGCACCCCCACTGCAGCTCCCGTAAGGAGGCTGTCAACTCCCAGTAGAAGGCAGATGATGGCTGTGAAAGCGCCTAGGCATATCTTAATTGCGTAGATAAGGTTTAAGGGCGTCAACTCCGAATCTACCTCGGGTGAATGTGTTGAAGCCGGAGCTGAGCAGTTTCGACATCGCGTTTGCCGCCGCTGAGCTTAACCAGCTCCTCAAAGGCTTCTGGATCAGTAACATTTACCAGCTAAATCCTAGAACCCTTCTTTTAAAGCTTCGCGGTCCCGAAGGTGCCGAGAGGAACCTGATACTAGAGGGTGGAAGAAGGGTTCATACAACTTCATATGCCTTCGAGAAGCCCCTAAAGCCGCCCGCCTTCTGCATGGCTCTTCGAAAATACTTGAGAAACGGCAGGATAGGTGAGGTTCAACAGTACAGGTTTGAGCGGATCGTGGAGATTCTGGTCGCGACTAAGGGCGGAGACCACCGTGTCATAGTTGAACTCTTTAGCAAGGGAAACATCATACTCGTTGGTCCGGATAACAAGGTCTTGCACGCCCTAAGTTATCGCAGGATGAGAGACAGGAGCATTCTCAGAGGTGAGGCTTTTGTCTATCCTCCAAGCAGAAGCGAGGACCCTAGAGCCTTACAGCGAGAAGACTTCCGCAACCTGAGAAACTTCGGGCAGCTTGAGGTCGTAAGAGCTGTCGCTAGGTTCTTGGGCATGGGGGGGACCTACGCAGAGGAGATTCTCCTGGGGGCAGGCGTAACCAAGAATTTTCCTTGTGCCTCTCTAGGAGACATGGACTTGGACTCTATTTTTGATAGTCTCCAGAAACTTCTCTCAGTGTTATCAGCTGGCAATGCGAAGCCTGGCATCTACATCGATGAGGATGGCAATTGGGTCGACGTGGCTCCGATAGAGCTCAAACAATACGCTCACCTCAAACGCTCAAGTTTCCAGACTTTCAACGAGGCTCTAGACGAATACTACGCGAAGATGCTGGCTAGCGGCAAGCTCCTAGACGCAAAGAGGCTTATGGAAAGGGAAGTCGAAAGATTGGAGAGAATATTGCAGGGTCAGGTGATGACGGTTAGCGAGTCGAAAAGGGAAGCCGAAGTCTCCAGGAGGATTGGCGACCTGATCTACCGTCACCTGAATGAGCTTCAATTTCTGCTCCAAAGCGTGATGGAGGACAAGCGTGGCGGAAAGAGTTGGCACCAGATCGTTGAGAGGCTGGAGAGGGAGAAGAGACAGGGGCTTGTTCCGGCTGCTTATTTCCAAACCTTGAGACCAGAGACCTTATCTCTTCAAGTTTCCGTGGAAGAGCAGGTCTTTCCCCTTGACATCAGGCTATCAGCCCAAAGGAATGGTGCGCAATATTATGCTGAGGCAAAGAAGGCTGAGAGAAAGATCGGAGGCGTGGAAAAAGCCATAGAAGAGACCCGGAGGAAGATCGAGAAGGTGAGGCTTCAGGCTGTCGAAAGGGTGGAAGCGGTTTCCGAAACCACACCGAAGAGAAGGAAGCGTGACTGGTACGAGAAGTTCCGCTGGTTCTTCTCCTCGGTCGGGTTTCTCACAGTCGGAGGCAGAGATGCGTCCACAAACGAGGTTCTCATCAGAAGGCATATGGAGCCTCAAGACGTGGTCTTTCACGCGGACCTTCCGGGAGCGCCCTTCGTCCTCATAAAGACCGGAGGAAAGAAACCTACGGAAAAAACTTTGAAGGAAGCAGCCCAGTTCGCAGCTTCCTATTCCCGCGCTTGGAAGGAGGGGGTGGCGGCTGTTGATGTCTACTGGGTCTCCCCCCAGCAGGTGAGCAAGACACCGCCTTCAGGTGAATATCTGCCTAGAGGTTCCTTCATGATACGCGGAACAAAAAACTATGTGAAGGGCGTTCCACTTGAGATCAGCATAGGCGTGAAAAGCGAAGATGGAGCATTACAGGTTGTTGGCGGTCCCACTGAGGCAATCGTGAGCCAGACCAAGCTCTTGGTAGCACTAGCTCCCGGAAAAGGATCAAGCGAAAGACTCGCCAGACTCATAAGAAACCGCTTGGCTCAGTCAGCCTCGAACGAAGAGCGAAGTGCAGTCGTCAAGATACCCATTGAGGAAATCCAGAGGTTCATTCCTGCCGGCGGAGGATCTGTGAAGTAAACCTCAACAAAAAACTTCATGTGCACTTCAATGATAAGGCGCAGGCATTGACGGCGATATAAGCGGTTGGTGACTGTGCATTGGTGCGGCTCTTGATTCACAGTTTTGTCTTGTTGGGAATCGGGATTTGCTGGGTGCAACCGTACTTTTTGGATCTAGGCCGTGTACTGGATGGGTTGTACGACTTTGGGCTTTGTGTTCTTCTGTTCTACGGCCTCTCTGATCCTTTTGAGTTCGTTCTCCATGTTCTGTAGATAGTTGGCTTGGACGTACTTTTCTCTCAGGGTTATTATTAGGTCCTTCAGTTCCCAGACTTCTCTTAGACCTTCGAGCCTTCGCTTGACTTTGTACATGCTTCCGAATGGTGAGACTGATCCTGGACGCAGCGAGTCCGAAGATGCTCCGCTGGACACGGTCAATATTACGTCGCCGTAACCCAGAAGCCTTCCGAAGAGGCCTTGAAACGCTGTGACTTCGACGAGATTGTCAAGAGGGAGAGTGGTGACTTGAACCGTGCCTGCTTTCTCCCTTACAACTATCCTCTTGTTTGTCACGTAGTAAAGCCTTCCCCTCGTGCTTAAGTATATGAGCGGCAAAGCAAGTGTGCCAGCAGCGATGAGCCCGAGGCTGAGAAGCTTTGCGGAGGCAGAGTATTGCGCGAGTGAGATGTTGACCATTTCTGCTATGAAGGAGAATATGCCGTATACGTTCTCGATGGGGTTCAGACTGAAGCTCGGTGCATTAAAGCCTTGGAGGAGGGGGCTTAGGAGAGATGCTATGAAGGCTATCAGGTAGCTGAGCAAGGCTATTTGCAGACTATACTTGGCGATGCTGAACAGGAGGTTCTTTCCGCTCTCGGTCACTCTGCTATGCCAGACAAAGTATACCAAGATCAGCATGGCGGTCGGCAGAACTAGAGACTCTACTGTAACAGCCGGCTGACTGAAAAAATTGTACAGCAAGTATCCGAGGAACGCTGTTAGGCCGCATAATGCAAAGCTCCTGAGTTTCGAGACGGGTGTCATTCCCAGAATGTTCTGGACCTCTTCGCCTGCAAGAAGCTTCAGATCTGTCTCCTTGTATCTTTCAATGCCCTTTGGAACGCTGAGGTCCTTCATCTTCCCAACCAAAGATAGGTTCGGACAGACGTGATTTAAGCCTTGTAAAGCTGAAATATGTATCGCGAAGAAGTGTTTTGCAGATATAGAATGTAAGAGAAATGTCGTAAGATGCTGGTGCGCCACAATCTATATGAGGGTTGACTGACCAGTAACTATAGGTCACGAAGGTGGAGAGGTTCCGGACATGCCTGTTGAGGTTTTCGATGTGGACAAGTTCGCTCAGCTTTCTGAGAAAGCTGAATATTGCGACGTTAAGAGATTGAAGAATGTTGTGAAGCTTAAGCTCAGAACCACTAGGACGCTTTACACGTTGAAGGTTGAGCCAACCCGAACCGACGAGGTTTTGAAGAAACTCAAATGCGAGACAAGAGAGGTCTGAGTCGCTCAACGAGCTTCTTGAGACAATGATTCCACAGAACACCTAAGACCACGGGAGCAGGGAAAAACAGATTGCTGGTCGACTTGACGAAGGAAGATATGCAGACAAAACTGGAAAATCCTCAAAGAACGCAAGCCTTCAGAATTGCTTCGAAACCCTCTCTTGTACATTTCCTTTTATAGGCTCTGAGAGCTGCGAGCAAGTGGTCTTTGCTTGTCTCACCGATCTTCTTTCCTATCGTCCTGGCTGTCTCTCCGCCCATAAAGAGGTAGTGGCAAGCCGAGGTCACATTAGCCACTCTTCTAGCCAAGCTGGCGGTCTCGAAATCTAGGAGACACGCCTTGTCTTCACGGTATATCATTATGTGTTTCGAGGCTTGACTCAGTTCCCCATGATCCAAACCTTTCCCGTCGAGCCTCCAACACTGTTCCAAAATATCTCTCAGGACTCTGCGAAGCCTGAGCGTCGCGTTGGTGTCGCCAATCGTCTCGACCCACTCGGGAAGCAAAATCCCGTCGACGAACTCCATCATAAGCAGGTTCTCAGAAAACCTGAGAAGCTTTGGTCCGACGCTCACCGAATTTGCGGTCTCAAGCATTTCGGCTTCACGTCTCATTTCAGCTCTGTCAGCGTCGGTTCTCCTGATCTTTACGGCGACCTTCCTCTTGTCCGTTTGAGCCAACAGGACTATGCCCACGCAGCCTTTGCCCAGAACCGGCACGCCATTGACTTTCTTCTCTCCCTGGAAGGAAACAGCCTTCACGCCTAACTGAGCCATCTCCATGAGCCTTTTAGCCAGTTCCTCCGGGCTACGCTTCGGGTAGCAGAGAACGCCCCCGTACTCTTCTTTGTCAATCTTCTTTAGGGAAATGAATCTGTTCATTGAAGCAACTTCCAGCTTCGGCGTCTATATGCGGACTGTGGCATTCTTCTCGTAGATTAGTGAGATTCTTCCGTCTCCATGCCTCATCGGAGCCATCTTGGCCTGCCTTTCAAGTACTCCGTTAGGAACGAGGCGAACTCAGCGTTCTTTGAATAGAATTCTTGGGCTTCATGATTGACCCAGACTTCAAAGGAGGACTTGAATGCCTGCGAAATCAAACTGGCGACCCCTATCCTCTCCCCGCCATCAGCCAGTTCCGACCTCAAAAGATCAGCCACATCTGTGTACTTTCTCCTTCTCTCAACAACCCAACGATGTTCCTCTATCCTTGGTCCCGACAATCTCTGCTTGGATCTTAGGTGTTTCTCAAGGAACTTATCGCATTCCTTGGGCTTCCCTATAGGGGGTCCCAGATGTTTCTCCAATCCTGGAAGGCGGGAGTATGACTCGAAGACGAAAATGTTCACGGTCTCCTCGTCGCTCCAGACATCGTCGCGTAGGGGCGTGAAGCCCTGTTGGAGCATAAGGTTCCTCAGAGCCCTTTGAGACCTGTAGAGCTGCCCCCAAAGCACATCAGGCACGGCTCTCACCCCGCCAGTCTTCAAGAAAATCAAGGCTGACCCCCTTGAATCGATGGTTCGAGCCAACTCGTCAACAGTGAAGGGTCTGGTCTCCTTCGGGTAGAAGAAATGCAAATTCGGCTTTATGAGGAACATTCTCGACGCAGCGATGAATTCGCTAAGCCGATCGACCCTCACGGCAGAGGCTACGTTGCGTCCTTGGTCCACGGGATCGACGACCACGAGGGGTTCTGGGAATATTTTTTGAGCTTCTTCCTTTCTGCCTCTGTAGTGCCCCTCCGGATCGATGACTTCGCCTTCCCGCCACTCTGAAGCCCTCTTCAGGAGTTCGAGAAATGACCCGTGATGCAAGGTGAGGATTTCGCAGAGGTATCCGCTGAAGCCTCCAATCTTTATTTCAGCCCCATAGGTGCCGATTCCTCGCATGAACCTCTTGAGCAGACGGATCTCATCCTTTGCCTTTGGATCAAGCCGGTTTTTCACGTAGAGCGTGTGAAAGGGCGTTCGGTCCACGGAGGAAACGACGTCCTCGGCCCTCTCCAGCTTGAAGCAGGGCACAAACTCCACTGTGAAATCCTCAATCTTTGCTTGGATGTACGGATGCTCTGCGTAGGCTTCGAGCCAGTTCTCTCCGACAACTTTTTTGGCGATGTCCAAGACTTTTGACAGGCCTTCTCTTCCATAGGTCTCTGGGATGAGTGTGAATAGGTCTATGTCCTTCTCTCCCGCGAGCCACGTGTCCTTGGCTATTGAGCCTTCAACCCGTACCTCAGCTTCGAAGCCAGCTTTCTCCAGCTCCCTCAAGAGCTTTTCAGCCAACCCTTCAGAGAACCGAAGTGTTTCACGCTTTTCCCTTTCACTCGGGATAGCCTTCCTAAGCACTTCTCTACGGATTTTCCGCATCCTTGATTCCGAAACTTCCTTGCTCACAACCTTCTTCTCCTAATACTTCTGGGCTAAGCAATCAGGCTCCGCGGCATGTCTCCCTCAAAACAGAGTATAAGGGGCCCTGCGGCGTTAGCACGCTTTTCTTAAGCCTCAGACACTCAGCCTTGACTATGCCGAACTCGAAGTCTTCTAGGGCATCTATGCGTTTCACCAGTTCGGTTTTGTTACGCGCTGTCTTGACTCGGGCTATAGTCAGGTGGGGGCTGAAGCCCTTTGGGTCGGGTTTGAACCCTAATCCTTGGAGGCGGGGTTCGAGCTGGTAAAAAACCTGCCTAAGTTCGTTTGCGCCGCTGCGTATGCCTGCCCATATCACGCTTATATGTCTAAGGTTGGGGAAGGCTCCAAGCCCCTTGATCTCAACATTGAAGGGCGCAAAGTCTACTTTCTCCATCTCGCCGTGGATCGCATCAACTTGGCTTGGCGAGATGTCTCCAAGAAACCTGAGGGTCATATGGATGTTTTCGGGTTTGACAATTCTGAGACCGGCGCCAGTCTCGACCAGCATGTTCTGGACAGTTGAAAGGTTTCTGAGTACCTCTGCCTCTTCAATGTCGAAGGCTATGAAACTGCGGATGGGTTCCAAGGGAAAAACTGTCCTCTCTATGGGTATGCAGCAATTACCTTACCTTCAACTAAGTTATTAAGATTTATTTGCCCTCTGCTACTATGATAGGGGAGCAACCAGATGGCATTGAACTGCAAGCGAATCCGAAGTCTGCCAAACACTGCAAGGAGGGTCAGGCGAGGAAGTGAGAGGGAAGATTGTAGTTGGGATAACAGGTATGCCGGGTTCTGGAAAGGACACGGTTCGAGAGATCGTTAACGGACTTAGGTTGCCACTAGTCGTCATGGGAGATGAAGTTCGGGCAGAAGCCAGACGAAGGAGCCTTGAGCCTACACCTGAAAACCTTGGCAAAGTCATGCTTCAAATCAGAAAGGAAGAAGGTCCCGAAGTCCTTGCGCAAAGATGCATCCCGAAGATTAAGGATTCAGCCTCACCTGTGGTGGTCGTCGATGGCCTTCGAAGCATGCACGAGGCAAGAGAGTTCAGGAAGGAGTTCCCAGAATTCAGAATTGTCGCCATCCATGCCTCGCCCAAGACAAGGTTTGAACGCCTCCTCAAGAGAAAGAGAAGTGACGACCCTGAAGACTGGAAGACCTTTGTTGATCGCGACCAGCGGGAACTGAGCGTCGGAATAGGCGAGGTCATCGCGTCGGCGGATCACATGATCGTCAACGAAGGAACGAAGGAACAACTCAGAGAAGAACTAAAGCGACTTCTAAAGCGGGGTCTGTGAAATGGGCGAAACAGATAGGACGAGGGTCACGGTTGAGGTCGAGGTAAACCCTACGGAGGACCTTGACAAGGTTCGGATTGCGGTTCAAAAAGTGCTCGGCGAACTCCAACTTCGCATCATAGAAGAAGACGAAGCTAGGCGTTTGATCGGAGGAGCCGAAGGCCGAGAAGCTTTGTCGAAGTTCCAAGAACTGCTCAGAAGGGAGCGGATCAGGGGTGCAGCTCGGAGAATTCTGGTTAGCGGTCTTCGAGGAAATACAATCACCTTCTACCTAAACAAGCAGGTTGCCTACGTCGGACATGTCTCTTTCTCGCAGTCGACAGGGGAGTCGCCGCTCGGCCCAATCTGTGTCGTGATTGAATCCGAAAGACCGCAGGAGCTCATGGATTGGTTAGCGCCTCGGACAGCCCAGCAGTAAAAAGAGGAATAGAAGATGAAGATTGGGTTATCAATGTTGTTCATCTTGGGGCAGCCCTTCCCGTACCTTTTGAGAGAGTTGAGGAAGGTTGAGGTGGAGAACATAGAACTCGTCGACGACGGTTCTCACGCCCTTAACAGCAGACGGACGCGTGCCCTAAAGGGAATTGCAGAGGACAGAGGACTCCAGATGACCGTCCACGCACCTTTCGCGGACGTTAACCCCGCCTCTTCTGACCACTTCCTGAGGCGAGCCGCGCTTAGACGCCTCAAAAAGTCGATTCTCCTCTCCAGTGACCTTGGAGCGCACCTTTGGACTTTTCATCCAGGACTCCAAACTGGGATCAGCCACTTTTACCCGGGACTAGACTGGAATCTGAACTTAGAGTCTGTCCGCGAACTGTTAGGCTTGTCGCAGCAATGCGGTGTTAAGATCGCCATCGAGAACACGCCTGACCCCTTTCCCTTTCTGCTGAAAAGCGTAAAGGATTTCCTCCGCTTCTACGAGTCCCTCGGCGATGCTGATCTCGGGTTGACGCTTGACGTTGGACATGCAAACATAAACGGCCAAGTCTACGAATTCATCACAAGTCTTCCTAGCAGGATTGCCCACACACATCTGCACGACAATGTTGGAGACTTCGACAGCCACTTGGGGGTAGGAAGCGGAAACATAGACTGGCCAAAGCTGATTGGCGCGTTGAGGAAGATAGACTACATAGGTGCCTTGGTGGTGGAATCAGAGAAGAACGTGGACGAGAGCCTGCAGAAGCTGAAGAAGTTGCTATCGGAATACTAAACTCTCAGCCTATTGATCTTCGCCTAAGCGAGAAAGCTCATCTGGAAGAGTAAAGGCACATCAGGTTTCCATAGGGATCGGCGAACAACGCGTAATATCCATGTTCGGCATCTTTGCCGATAGGCGTCTTATCCCTCAGTTTCCTGCCGCCAAAACTCTCGATCAGTTTGAGTTTTGCTTCAATATCTGATGTGCGGATCGACGGAACTATGACTTCTGCTTCCGAGTTCAATTCCGCACTTGGCCCTTTTCCTAAAGGTGGCAGAATATCCATGGAACTCGTGCCAGGTTGTTCTTCGACTTTCCATCCGAAGACTTTCTCATAGAAAATCCTCGATCTCTGATGATCCTTCGAAGGGATTATGATATGACAGAAGTAGTTCTCGTCTGCAGATTGCATACTGCTCCTAACATTCATGGACTCCCATTCCCTCACTCCACGCTACTTTGCCCAACCATCATGAGAAGAAATCCTGACGTCACATATATGGTCTCCCCGAAGGCCGTCACCTCGAGGTTCTGCTACTCCCTAAGTGGGACATCGATCTTCATGAAATCTTCGGCCACAAGCACTTTTGGGAAGGTTCTTTTTGCTTCTTCCAGAAGGATGTTGGTGTCGCCGTAACGGGCACTTATATGCGTCAATACGAGAAGATTGACCCCCGCTTTTTGGGCAACTGAGGCAGCTCCGCTTGGTGTAGAGTGCAAGTCTTCTTCCGCCCGGTCAGCAAGATCCTCGCCGAATGTAGCCTCATGAATCAGGACGTCCGCTCCGGTTGTGAACTTGGCGACGTTGTCTGATGGCTTCGTGTCGCCGATGTAGACGATCTTCCTGCCGGGTCTTTGGGGACCCACGATATCTCGCGGCTTGATCAAACGTCCGTTTGGGAGCTGGACATCTTCACCTCGTTGTAGCCTAGACCATGATGGTCCTTTCGGAACGCCGAGAGAAGATGCGCGTTCAGGGTGGAAGCGACCTGGACGGGGTTTCTCGATCAAGGCGTAGCCAAGTGATGGGACGGAGTGTTCAGCCCATATGGCATGCACCTCGTATTCCCGGTCTTGGCACACAAGTCCCTCCTTCTCTATGTCATGTGTCTCTACGGGGAAGGTGAGCGAGAATCTGACGGTTCGAATCACGGCTTCTACGAAGGCTTCGATTCCAGCAACCCCGTAAACCTCGAGCGGCTTATCCCTGCCCAGAAGGGACATTGTCTGGAGAAGTCCCGGCAGACCTAGAACATGGTCCCCATGCATATGCGTGACAAAGACTCTTGTCTTCCTGTTCAAGCCTATCTTCGCTTGGAGCATCTGCCTCTGCATGCCTTCGCCGCAGTCAAATAGGAACAGTTCGCCCTTCCGTTGGACAGCTACCGCTG
>Ga0315314_1001845_pt1 | contig 18174 bp, 20 predicted proteins | sample TDP9_MG_FD_203631 | JGI IMG/M metagenome (GOLD analysis project Ga0315314, IMG submission 203631) | Freshwater sediment microbial communities from Lake Towuti, South Sulawesi, Indonesia - TDP9 | ecosystem: Environmental > Aquatic > Freshwater > Lake > Sediment | place: Indonesia: South Sulawesi...
TAGGCGAATGGAACCGCGCTTCTCATGGAGAAGCCGATTCTCCTAGTTCTCCTCAAGATAGCTAGGATCGCGAGTACCGGTGGAGAGAAGTACACGATGCCGATCAACGCGCTGGCCAGTAGCCCTGCGAGGCAGACGGCGAGTTCAGGGTTGAAGCTGAATGCTGAGTAAACGCTTGCTGAGAAGTGCAGTATTCCAATAAGAGGATAAAGCAGGATCTTCGCTACAACTCTGACCGTCGGATTGTTAGCGATGAAGTTCGCGATGCTTGGACTGAACGAGTAGTACCATGCGTTGAAGGCTTTCATGAACCCGCTTCCGGCAAATGTTGCCAAGACCTGCCCGTCTCTGAAACCACGCAGGAACTGAACCTCAGGTGAAAGTTCAGACCCATAGGTCGCCGTTGCGATCAGGCAGCCGCCAGGAGGCGGCGTTGGAGAAGGCGTTGTAGTGGTCGTAGGCGTTGTCGTGGCTGTCGTGGTTGCGGTTGTCGTCGGAGTTGTAGTCGTAGTCGTCGTTGTAGTTGCCGCAGCTGATATGGAGACAGTCACATCCACCGTATGTGTTAATGCTCCGCTGACTCCTGTTACTGTTAACGTATAGTCTCCTGTCGTCGCGGTAGCGGATGCAGTGACCGTAAGCGTCGCTGTAGCCAATCCGTCAGCTGGAGGCGTTATAGGGCTTGGCAGATCAATAGTTACGCCTGAGGGAGCGGTTCCCAGCCATGAGCTTGAGAGCGCTACGGCACTGCTGAAGCCGTTGAGAGATTGCACTCTTATCGTGGAGGAACTGGAACTCCCTTGGGATACTGCAATTGATGTGGGATCTGAGCTGACTTGGAAGTCTGGTGCGGGCGCGGGAGCTGAGGCAATAGTTGCGTGCGCCCAACTCTTGGAGTTATAGGAAGGCCAATCTGCCCAGTATCCTGACGCCTCGATGTATTCCACCTTGAGCCCGACCGTATCCCCAGCGGATAAACTGAAGTCGTGAGCGTTGTCAGTTGAATCGAGTGGATGCTTCAGCTCGTAGTAGTTGAAACCGCCTGAGGCAGAGGACCCTCCCTCACCCTCAGCTGTTCCTCCGTCAGAGGTGTCGGTCTTAACCGGAGGGGTAGTGCCAGTATAATACGTGTCTAAGAAATTGGAGTTTCCGTCTACCTGAAAACTGTCGTCTCCCGTTGCGCGGGTCCCATCATTGTTGTTGTCGAAGGCGACGACGATAACGTCCGAGGCTGTTAGAGAGCTATCCGCGATCTTGACGGCTATGTACAGGTTTTCAGCGTCATTCATAATCCATAGATCTCCGATGAAGGTCCATCCGATAGCAATTGAGGCATGTGAAGCACTTTCCCACTCAGCAGTTCCGACACTTCCGTCTATGGTTGGAGCTACTGAACACCAAGCCGTCATGGATGGAGGGGAGGAGGCTACTACAATGTCGCCCCAATCTGTTGTGTCTTGTGTTGTGACTGCGGGCCAATAGCCAAGGCTGCTGCCCAAACCTCCATCTCGATATCCAATAGTGAAACCCACCGTATTCATCGGGCTGAGGCTGAAATCATGTGCATCATCAGCTGAGTTAAGAGGATGAGATAACTCGAAATGGTTGTAGCCTCCATGTGCAGCGCAAACACCCGATCCATCATTTGTGCCCCCTGCAGCTGTATCGGGCTGTGCAGTCGGAAACGCTTCCACAAACCTGTCTAGAAATCCAGTAGCGCCGGCGAATTGTGCAATTGTATCCTCAGCCGATTCGTAGGTCCCATCATTGTCGCTATCGAAGTAGATAACAGCCACGTCGTCAAGCGCGCCCGTGTTGAAATCGTCGTCTGTTATCTTGATAGCAATGTACAAGTTCGTCGCATCGTTCATTACGTAAAAGGTGCCAGGGTACGGGTTTCCTCCAATGCTCAAAGAGAACGAAGCGGATGCAGCGTTCTGCCACTCAGAGTCAACAATGTCTCCATTGATTGTCGGCGCAGTGGGTGCCCATGCTTGGTAAGTTTTGCCGGGCGCATGCCCAAAAGCTATGTCGAGTTGATTACCGCTAGTGCCAATTAGCAGAACGACAACTAGCAAAGAGATCGTAGCCAATCTTCTCAGTGCCACAAATATCCCTCACATTGATTTGACTCCATTTTCAACATTAATACTAGAATTGCTTATTATAATTTGGCGTAAAACCGCAATACACTGAGGCTTGCACACTGGTTTGAGAAAGGCAGAAATATGGATCACGAGACGGCATGATTGCAGCAGAATGCCTGGAGGTGCACACAGGTGGAAGGAAAGATAAAGGTTGGCCAGAAAGCGCCGGATTTCACTTTGTTTGACACCGAGCTGAAAACCCGAAAGCTTGGAGATTTCCTTGACAAGAAGGTTGTGTTGGTATTCTATCCGGGGGCTTTCACAAGTGTTTGCACGAAGGAGATGTGCACCTTCAGGGATTCAATCGTAAAGCTCGGCGACTTGAAGGCTCAAGTCGTTGGAATCAGCGTTAACGATCCATTCTCGAACAAGGCTTTCGCTGAAAGGAACATGCTGAACTTTCCCCTATTAAGCGACTATAATCGAGAAGTCGTAGAGCTTTACGGCGTTGCAACAAAGGACTTCGCAGGGCTCAAAGGCTACACGGCTGCTAAGCGCTCCATATTCATCGTGGACAAGAAGGGGATCGTTCGTTACGTTTGGATATCAGAGGACCCCAGAGTTGAGCCGAATTACGGGGAGATAGAGAAAGCTCTGGAAAAGATAGGCTAGGGCTACGTGGCTTCGAAGTGGATGTGATTGTAAACTTTTTCCATCAAACCTGAAAAGTACGGGTTTACTTCTACGGATAGTGCCCTGATAAAGCCCAACTGCATCTGCGCGATACATCCTTCAACACGCGTGACTAGCTCTTGGCGAATCTGTAAAGAAGATTGGAAAGAGGTTGAGGCTGCCAAAGGGGTTTGACGACAGGAAGCGTAGCGAGTGAAGACGATCCGTTTAGAAGAAATCCTTGTCCCTTCTGTTTTATGTAAACCCTTAACGCCGAAGTAATACCGTGCCTAATCATAATAGGTCCTAGCTGGCATAATCTTTAATACATGCCGCTAATTCAAAATATGGCAGTGATGCCCGAAATGGCAAGAACGATCGAGATGGATAAATTCGGACGTGTAATCATTCCGAAGGAGGTTAGAGATGAGCTCGGAGTTGGAGAAGGAGATATCTTCAGGCTCGAGAGAAGGGATGAGGAAATTCTCCTTAAACCTCTACGTTTGAAAAAGAATCCAGCTAAAGCTATTGCCGAGATGAATCTGCCCGTGTCGAGTTGGGAGAGAATCGAGAAAGAGATTGAACGTAGTGCAATAGAGGAATGAGAGCAATTGCCTAGTGAATTCTTCCTTGATGTGAATGTGATGATGTATGCGGCTGGAGAATCGAGCGAGTACAAGGAAAGCTGCGTCAATGTGTTACATAAAGTGCAGAAAGGCGATTTGAAAGTCGCGATAGATACCGAAATTATTCAGGAGCTTTTGTATCGATACCATAGCTTGGGACTGCGACAGGACGGCGTCAAGCTGGCATTGTACACTTTGCGGCTTAAGCCTAGCGTGCTCCCTATAACAGCAAGAGATGCCGAAGACTCCATCCATCTCTATCACAAATACATAAACAACGAAGTGCCGCCGAGAGACACCCTTCATCTGGCAGTTATGCTCAACAATGATATCGATAAGATCATTACGGTTGACAGGCACTTCGGAACAGTAATTCGTGAAGTCGAGAGGATAGACCCAAAAACCTTGATTTGACAGCCCGTCCGCCGAACATCGAATTACTTCGGCGCTCAAACTGCCGCAAGATAGTTTTGTGTTTTTGAGACAGTTATTAACCTTTGAAGGCAGTCCTCCTATATTCGCATCTTCTCTTACAGATTTGACATTCCAGAAACTGTTCCTCAGTCAAACCCATCGCACCGGATACTGACTTCTTCGGAATCATAATGCAATATTCGTTCAATTTCACGCCTACCGTTTTCTCCACTTCTTCTAATCCTAGAATCTCAAAAAGAACTTTCTGCTGCCTTATATCCCAGTAGGATGTTGACCCAGGACTAAACTTGGATAGCCTTTCTCCTCCGTCAGGTTGAAAGTCTTTCTGAATAATCTCGAACACTTGATGCAAGGCGTACGTCCCAACACAATCCATCACAAAAGATTTGGACAGTTCTCTGGTTGCCAGCTCTGCGACCCGTGCCTCCAAGGCTGGACCTATCGTTTCCACGTAAACCGCTATTTCAGGGGTACACTTGAACTTCACCGCCAAAAGCTCGCTCTCTAGAACGCTTCCGCCTTCGAGAATCAATCGACTCCCACGGACTTCAGATACTTTAACCTTCTTGTACATCGCCTTCGGATCTATTAGCCCATAGGCCTCTTCGATAACGGCTTCAACATCCTCGATCCTATCTCTGATGCGCTGGAAATGGCAGAAACGCGTCACATCTTCAACATCATATTCTAAGGTTATGTTCCTGAAGACCTTCAACCGCGTTCCAGCCGTCTCTTAAATAGCATCCTTTTGCCACTAGGAAGAAGAAAGCGTTCTCTCTTGGCCATATCGAGGCTACAGTTCTTCCATGGATTGAAAGAGAGTGCTACTTTCCTATGGTCTCCATAAACCTCTTGACTTGATAATCCCATTCTCGAGTCTCTAAATCTACATCTGTTAACTGGCCGGGGCAGACTATTATGGTGACATGCCCTCCTCCGCCTTCGAAGCAGACTGTGCTCTCATCTCGATCTGTGACCTCTAATCCAACTCCACCCTTCCCGAAGAATTTAACAGCTCGCTCAATAACTTCCTCCGGTTTTAATTTCGTCTTAACGCTGTACCGCATATGAACCACCGGTAGGGAATTCTCGTCCCGGTAGATATTAAGTCTAGTCTCCTTGATCACAGCATCCCATGGACTGCGGGAACGAATACTTTTGGCTGTTGTCTAATGGTGTGGTCTAGAAAAGCTGTGACACGATCTTACTCACATTCTCAAGAAATTCCCGATCTTCTTGCGTAAAGGGTGAGGAGGTGTGGGAGTCTATGTCTAGTTCACCTACGACTTGGCTCTTCTTGAAGATCGGTACTACTATCTCAGATCTTACCCTTGGACTACATGACAGATAATTCGTCTCCTTCGAAACGTCTTGAACGACGAACGTTTCTTTTCGCTCCGCAGCTTGGCCGCATATGCCTTTCCCAAACGGTATCGTCACGTGTTCGGTCGGTTCCCCAACGAAGGGGCCGAGGACAAGATTTCTTTTAGAACTATCAACAGTGTAAAATCCAACCCAGTCATAGTAAGCAACATTCTCTCTAAGGCGTTCACAGATCGCCAATAGTTTTTTATCTCTATCGATCGGCCCATCTGCAATCTCTCTCACTTTGCCCAGAAGATTATTCAAGAGTTTCTTCTTGTCCCTCACGCCTCTTCAAACCTCGTAGCTTTACTCACTTCGAAAGGTCGTGGTGCGGCCGCCGGGATTCGAACCCGGGTCACCGGCGTTCTGCTAGGTCAATGGCAGGCCGACGTCTTAGACCAGGCTGGACTACGGCCGCAACCGGTAACTAGAATCTGTTGGAACAGAATAAAAACTTTCGATGGAGTTTAAGGTGCCGAGGGTGCGAGTTTCACCGCGGTTATCGGTTTTGAACGCACGACAGCCCGGTCTTCAGCCTCACCCTCTTGTCAGATCATTGAGAGTCGGGTGCTCTCCCAGGCTGAGCTACCTCGGCATTATGCTCGGCACATTTACACGAAGAATGGTCAGCTTTCACTTAAGATTTTCTTTGAAGTCAGCCTAAAGGTCGAACCTCTTGGCTTAGACTAGGAGCTAGCGGTTGGGATGCCGTAATTTGCTATGAGCACTCGAAATGTATTTAAGGAGTGATACTTGCTATCATTGAACGCGGGCCGGTAGATCAGTCTGGTATGAACTACTCCTCAATCGAGGGGCGTTACTAAATCGTCCGCTTGGCATGCGGAAGGTCGCGGGTTCAAATCCCGCCCGGTCCACAATTCTAGCCAAAACAAGCCCATTTTGAGGCTTTTCGTTTCCGGGCTTACCAGTAAACTTACTGGTAAATGTGTCTGTTTCATCTCTAAGTATCGCTTCAAGGAGGCTATGTAGCGAACTGAAACCCAACTGAGTAAGCTTCTCTCTCAGCGCGTCAGCATCCTCAATTTTCATGCTTGTTCCAAAGTTCACATAGCCTTTAGGTGGCATTCGCATCTCACCTCTTAACTGGCTCCAAAATTATTTTTTCGGCTTGAACCGTCATCCAAAGCGGCTGACCCTTCTTAAGCTTCAATCTCTCGGCAATCTCCTTGGGAATGGTAACCCTATATTGCTCTCTTGCAAGCTGAACCCTAACAATCTCCGGCTCACTCAAAGTTTCCCACCATGGAAGGTTTATGGCTCTGAGATATATCAATCTTCCGAATACTCCGAGTTTCCCACACCATGCCATTCATCAAGCGCATGCACGCTCTTCTCGAGATGGTGCTTTCCCGAGCTTTCGTTTCTGATCCCACTCACTATAAATCTATCAAATTCCTTCATTACAGATGGGCTGCATGGATGGGCCGAGATCTCACTAAGCGCTATGTGGATGAAGTGCTTGAAGTCTCAGGTATCAGGAAGAAGGGTGCCGAGAGAATACGAGAAATCTCCCAAATGCCCGACCAAGAGATTAGACGACTCCTAGAGGATATTGCCGGGCGTGCATCAAACCACTACAAGAAGAACCTTCCCTCTATCGTCGGAGACCTGCGAGGATTGACCGGACAGCCAAAAGCCTACTACTTCGGACCGTGGACGGCTCTACGGTTAGATGTCGAGACCCCAGATCGGTTCATCCGAAAGTCTGCCCTCTACTACAACAAGATCGTAATAATAGACCTCACGAAACAATTATTGATCTCGCGAGTGGGATGGAAGCCCATCGCTATCAAAAATGCTATCTCAGCATGGCTAGAGTCGTTGTATCTTCTTTGGCCATGGATTAAAGAAGGCATCATCGAGATGATCCCTTCACTCGATGAACTAGAAGGTCTTGGAGACATAATCGATCGATATGCCGAAGAAGATTTTCAAGATACTGGAGGGTGGCTACCGCAGGTGCTTAGGCACGAAGATTATCAACTTGAAGGAAAATCCTGGCTGAGATGTTTAGAGAGTTTTCTTCAGGAACGTGTGTCCTCAGATTTCATAGAGAAGATAGGCGGTCTGAGAGCAATGGTTCTTTATTTGGCCGCGAATGCAACCTCGCGCGAAATGGGGCACGGCTTCTTTGGAAGTTGGTTAACTGGCTCCTCTCCAATAACCGATCTCAAACGAGATTGGAGGCTATTTGGCTATTGGAGCTCACGTCGGGCTGAGGGCATAGTAGCCCACGACCTTGGTAGAGATCAATGGGGCAGCTTCGTTAGGAAGATGAAGGTTGGCAGGGCTTGGTTGGCCCTTGACGCAAAAGAGCTCGGCGTTCTCTCGAAGCTTCCTCCTAGGAAGATTATCGAAATAAGAGACTCAGCCGACTATTCATTTAGATACTTCAGGGAAGACCTCGGATACGCTGTGGATAAGATTGAAGGATTGAAGCTGGATGACGAGAAAGCCTACCGTGAAGCAGCCGAACAGGTGTGGAGTAAGGTAAGGGATGATGCTAGGAATGTTAAGAGGGATATGGATACTATTAGGCGGAAGATTGAGCTTGATGTTGACGTATCCTTCATGTCACTTATCCTAGGATTATTGCCATTCGACATAGCCAAATTAGCTACCGCCCTGCTGGGTGGTGCTACGGTCCTTGATATAGCCGGAGAATACCTGACGCTGAAGGGACTGAAAAAGTCTACAGGATACTTCCTCGTAAAACTGGAAGAGTCTGGTTCGCAGATGTGTTAGAGTTGCCAGAAGAAGGATACGGCATGCCAAGAAGGAAGACTGGCCATCGGCATCTTGGCTCAAATCAAAAAATTCACGCCGTATTGAAAGAGGTGTCAGCAGAAACTGGAGATTTGCTAGAGTTAACGTGGATTGACAAGCTGAAGCGAAGGCAAATCCTTATTGGCAGTTTTCTATGTGTAAGAAAGGCCGGTCGAAAAGAACTAAGCCTCATTCTGGTTCAAAGATTAATTGATGAAGTGATACCAACACGTTGCTATTGCATCCCTATGGAACTTGTCCACCAGCTTAGAGTCTCCTCTAAGAAACATCGGAAAGTCAAATGGAAACGAGTTGAGGGCATATTCAATGATGCCTGGAAGAGAATACCCAAGAAGTGGATGACAGCAGCTCTGGAATTTCACAACATGGTTTACGGTCAAACAAGAGCCAAGAAGATGGTCACGCGTTACCTCGCATTCAATCTGGATACCGGTGAGAGTCTAGTTATAGGCGACCTCGAAAAGACTGAGTGGACGAAGATACCACGCATAGCATACAAGGAATATATGTATTTGCCAAAACCAACACTGGAGAGATTGCGGGCGCTAATAATGAAAATCCAAGATGCAGAACTGAAGAAAGGGAAACCGGCTAAAATAAGCGAGTCAAAGGTCAAACACCTTGCCACTATATATGGCCTTAATCAGTTGGAGAAAATGCCTGAAGCTCAAATTCTAGAGCTGATTGATAGACTTCCAGACTAAATTAATCCAAGAATCCGGCACATTAGCTGCCAGCTGAAAACGCTCTATTCTTTATTGTGACACACACCTCTACACCTAAAGATGATATTGAGAATTTGGCTCTCTTAGTTCCGACCGAATATGAAAGACAAATCTCAAGAGGTTGCAAGTTCAGAGTTTCCGGAATGCAAGTGGACAGAGTTCAGCCACACAACTCACAGAGAAGTTCCTCCGTTAATGATAACGCTCGAGCAGCTTGACGAACTGAAAGCAAAATATCGGCATGAGGATTGCTACACATCAATCTTTCGATACAGCGGAAAAGATCCAAATATCGGTTCTCTGCTTTCGGGATTTCCACTGGATTTTGACGATAGAGAAAACCCTGAGCGAGCTAGAAAGGAAGCGTGTATCGTCGTCGCGGACCTAATGGATAGGCTGGGGATTCCTGAGCAGAGCATTAGCATCTGTTTTACAGGCTCCAAGGGTTTCGCCATATTTGTAAATCGCAGAATCTTTGGAATCCAACCATCCGAAAGACTGCCTCTGATTCTGAAGTCTATGGCCCTGGAGCTTAAAGAGAATCTTGGGTTGAAGACATTGGATTTGAAAGTCTATCATAGAAGAGCTCTATGGAGATTGCCCAACACGCGGCATCCAAAAAGTTCGCTTTACAAGGTTGAGATGACAAATCAAGAGCTTGAGAAATTCAGTATTGACGAAATCAAAGAGCTTGCGAGAAAGCCGAGAGCAATAAAACGCGTAGCAGAACACAAACTAATCCCAGAAGCTCAAGAATGGTATCTCAAACACGCGAAGTTGGTTGAGCGATGGTTTGAGGACAAGGAAGAAAGATTCGTCTCAACCAATCTGTCAAATCTGCCAACGGTTCCATGTGTCGCAAAGAGACTTCAGGTAGGCAGTGAAGAAGGCAACCGCAATAATACGCTATTCCAACTAGCCGTCTACTTTGCTAGGTCAGGCAAAAGCATAGACGAAACGACGAAGACGCTCTTAGATTTAAACCAGCGGAACAAGCCACCTTTGCAGGAAAGCGAAGTTATGGGGAGTATTGAGTCGGCCTACAAAGGAGTTCGGGAAGATAAGTATTCGGTCGGATGTGGCAGCGAGGCTTTTCATGAATTCTGCGATAAGGAGCACTGTCCATTCTTTACGAAAGGAGACTCAGGCCTAATCTCTGCAACTCCGGAGATGAAAACTGAAGCTATGAAACGTCTTGAATCGCCTAACCTTGAAGAATGGACCCTGCAAACATATCATCAAGACATAGTAGGCGAAGACAACAACATTCTTGCCATTCACTACTTGTTACTCACTGGCAAACAGAAGGACCCCAAACTAAAGCAAATAATAGTGTTAAAGGGCGATCCGGCTGGAGGCAAAACAACACTAGCTGACCAGATTTCGAGATCTTTCAAACGCAAGAAGGTCGGTAGGTTCACAGAACACGCCCTTGACTACAGTGACATGACTGGCCGTGAGGTCCTGTATCTTCAAGAGATTCTTGGTTTGGGTAAGGAGGAATCCGGCGTCTCGACGCTGAGGTTTCTTTCGGCAGACGATGAAGGCTACCTGGTTGAAGCAGCGACGCGGGATGAGAGTGGCAAGTTTAGAACTCAACAATACTCGATTCCTCCGATCACGGTGATAACTACCACCTCCCATGTCTCCATCGAAAAACAGCTTGGGAGAAGAACTTGGGAACTTAATGCGGATCAATCACCTGAACAGACTATCAGGATTCTTGATGTGAAAGCCCAGAGAGAAGTCGAGAAGTTCGGTGAACTCATGGGGCTTCAACAGCCACGAAAGGACAAGGAAATTCTGCAATGCGCAATCAACTTACTCGAACCTATTCATGTAATCATCCCATTCCCGAAGACCTTGAAGACGCTTTTTGAACGATTCAAAGGAGTTCTCAGAGTTAGATCTGACTACGACAAATTCATGACGCTGGTTAGGATGAGGTGTTTCTGGTTCCAAAAGCAAAGGAAAACTGTCATAACGACTTCTGGAGAGAAGATCGTCTTTGCGACACTCGATGATGCTATACGAGCTTTGGAGATCGCAAGCCAATCTCTAACGCAGATGCTTACGGAGATGGAGAAACGGGTTCTAGACGCGATTCCGATCATTAAGGAGCTTGTGATGGGATATGTTGTTTTGGGCAAGACCAAGGACGGCACTGATGAAGCCTATCAAGGGTTTCGATACAAAGAGTTCATGAAGAAGACAGGTTTTGGTGAAAGAAGAGCGAAAGAAATTCTGGACGACTTAGTTGAGAAAGGGATCTTGGCGGTCAACCAGCCCAAAGGTAGAACGAAGATCTTCGAGCTAGCGGTCAGCTCTGATGAGTTGGATGAAAAGCTTAAGGTATCCCGTTCTTGGCTACAGCAGGATACTTTACAGTCAGAATTAGAAAAGGAGCAAGAATCTTTCTTCTCGACATTGTTACGACATGCAACCCTGGAGCGACCTACCCCATCACTCGGCAAGCAAGAGGACCGCTATCTCGGAGTCGCCGCGGGTTATGATATATCCAAGCAAGATTTTGAGCATTCTGGGGAAAAGGAGCCCGAACTATCACGCTCCGACTTAGAACGGGATACTTTGAGAGACTCAAATCTCGAGGAGACACCGCAGAAAGCAGCTAAGGAACCACTAGCGAAGCTTGATGAGACGACGACTAAATCTCAAACAATCATTCTTTGTCGCAACCACGTTTTCCAGCTAGGCTGGTATGAAAAGCACAGGGAAGGCAAAGCCGAGATTCGAGGACTGACAAAACAAGACATGGAATCTCTACGATGCAGAGAATGCGGTGACACACCTGAGTTCGAGGTAACTCCAGCTTGACCGGCGAGTTTACAGTCAAATACGTTTGCGACAAGAAATTCAGAAATGACCGCGTCTACCAAACCATGTATCAGAACAAGACTGCGTTCTTCAGGCGTTTGCCAGAGGAGAAAAAACAGCCAGACCAGCAGGCATGTGAAGACTGTTCCACATCTCTTTGGAATGAAGTCAAGAGGCGCTACATTGATTTGCCGAGGCATCCAGCCGACTGGGAGATCGTCATCTGAAGTTGGTTCCCACAATGAGCACTTCTGAGCGTAAACAATTGGTCTGCTGCGTCTGCCGGAGGGTTATTGCTGATAGCGGTGAAGCTTGGAATTTCGAGAAAGGATATCCTATTCATCTTTCATGTAGGGAAGGCGAGAGAGATTTTTTTCCAGACTCGCCTAGTTCAAAGCAAAGCAACGACTGGTCACTAAAGCTATGGAACTGGTGAAAGAAGGAAAAGTCGAGGACCAGGGATAAGCCTCTATCTCCCTAATCACCTATGCTTCGAAGGGATCAAACTCAACACAAACGTAACTGAAAGGTGCAACACTAAAGGCAAGAGATTGTTGCCCGACTCATTCAAATCAAAAGGCGATAGGCTACTATACAGGACATCGTTTTACTGGAATGATTTTGTCATAGAATCCAAGCTCAAAAGTCTCTGGTCCTATTTTGACATGGCTCAAATTCCTAACGAAGTCGACTATGCCCATGGCGGCTCTCTTCAAAGTATGGCCTATACTCGCATACTTTAGTTCCCTTTCCGTAATGATTCCAGCGTCTAGACATGTCTTGCAGAACAATAAGATGGCGAGACAAGGATACAGTCTTCCTTCAAGTTGAACTGTTCTTTGTGACAACTTTCTGATCTCCCAATTTGAATGGCCCGAAGCACACTTCAGACCCTCTTGATTCAGTATTTTCGAAACAGTCTTGCGGACTTCTATAAGCGGCCCAATGCCCTTAATGTCAACCACAAAATCAAGAAAGATGTGTCCTGCTTTCTCATCCCATTGAAGAATAAGATTCACCTCGTCTTCCGTCCTACGTTTCGGCATCTTAGCACATGTGGCGGCATAAGCGTAGTGTTGTGCGGGCGGACGATAGTAGTACCCCGTAGCCATCATCGCCAGAGGTTGGTATGTGTATGTCGCATATGCTCTTGGGATGATCTGTGTTCTAACGGTAGGTACGATTGCGATGACATTGTCTTCAGTGAGTTTGTCTTCTATCGCACTGAAGTCTGTGACCAAAATATGCCTTTCCAATGGAGATCCACATGCATCGCAATACTTGAAACCCTCGATCAGTACTCTTCCACAACGATCGCAATATTGATCCACTGGCTCTCACCCAGTCATGCATATCCAATGCATATCAACAAAAAGGGATGGGTACTGATGTGTTGATTGAAATATATTAACATCTCGAAATGCATCGAAATTCCAGTAACCCTAGCCCAAGCCGACCCCAATGTTTCTGAGAAATTGACTTGCTACCTTCCAGCCTACCCCGTTACGTTGGGAAGCGAGGTATTCTCTCATATCCTGAATATTCCAGCCGTTCATTAGCAGGGCCAAAATAGGATAGAATGCGGTGTGACGGAGACCGCACAGATCCTTGTATCTTGATCTCAGCGATGTAGGAGCAGCTCCTATGTAGACTATTGGACACTTACCGATGTTCTCTAGTCTGCTAGTTCTATCAAGCACATATTCATTGAAACATATTCATTTTGTTTTCTTGCAAAAACTCTCCATAAACGATATCACATCGGAAATAGGTTTACCTCTCTTCCTGATACGAATAGCATAAACTCCACGATTCTTTGTAAGGCCTCGTGACTTAATGGACTCCAAGTCCCCTGATTTGAACTCTCTAAATAATTTGTCACAACGACACATCGGTTTACCACTGTGTTATGAAATCTAAAATTGTTAGTTATAAGGACGATTCAAGCCAAGCTACACCATTGCGAGCCGCTAAGGGTCAATAAATGAATAGATGTTTTCCCTTCAGACCGATTTTCTAAACCGCCAGAGGTCCAGCGTTTCAATCGTACTCTCTATAGTGACTATAAGCTGGAACGGGGCTTCCCTAGCTTCGTTTAACGGAAAAATAAAAAAATTCTGGGGCAAAAACGTCGTATGTTCTCAGGGTCCTAGTTGAAAAGGGACCAACTCTCTCTGAGTCCGAGTGTGTCGTCGGACCATTTCGGCGCTTGTGCCTGTGCGATGTTTTTGAGATTATGAAACATGTTTCTAGGAGATCTCGGCCAACTCGAGACCGTTGGATTGATCATCTTAGGGCATATGGTTCGGTTCTGCTTAGTCTCAGATCTCGTTAGCGGTTACCCGCTAACCGCCATTCGCCTTCGAAGAGACTCAATTCTGGAGTTTAAGTTTATAGCAAGGAAAAAGGTAGAAATTCCCATAATCACAAAAAAGTTGGACTTTTCATGAATGATGAGCGAACTGAGGAGTTGACCTGCTATGAATGCGATCCGAAAGGCGTGAATAGAAAGGTAGTGAAGGTTGAGCAAAGGGAAGACGTCAAGGTTCGCCATCTAGAGTGTGGACACACGTCAAGAGTATTCAGGATCATTATAGCCGAGAAAATATCGGTATCAGATTCTGTGGCCGCGTCTTTAATTATCAATCCAATCCCAGAAGTTGAGAAGTCGGTCAAGAATCAGGATTACTTTAGGGCCGTGGCCTATCTTGCGGCAATACTCGAATATTATGGAAAACTCTGTATCGATGAAAAATTCAGAGCAGAAAATAGGAATGTAGACAGAGATCGCATTGACAGGTTTACTTTAGAACAAGTATCAATTTTTCTTTACATCTTCAAGATAATCGATCAGCCTTGCTACTCCGCATTGATCGAGATTAACAAGCTTCGCAACGAGCTCCTTCACATTAGAGACCTAGCCGAATTTCGAAGAAAGTCCGGAGCCGAAGCTGAAGCTACCATAAGAAGGGCAATGGAATGCGTCCGTATCCTAATAAAGCATCCGATTCAAGGACCGATCTAAGCGCGGACTCTCCTCTAATTACACGGTTGCACCTGTGGGGCAGTCGAACCTTGATTCCATCTCCATTTTCTCTTGGACACTATTGATGTCGCTATGATGCTTATCGCCGTGACGAGGGGAACGATTGGGAATTCTGGGATTATGTTGTATTGGTTGCTTTGAGCTTGAAGCTCGTAGGTTTGGACTTTTGATGCGCGGTCGGGTTCGATTAGAATCTCGAAGGGCGCTGTCTGCCTTGGCATATTCGGGACAATCCCTCTAACGGCATCTTCCTCTCACTAAGACTTGTATTCACACAATATCAAAGGTAGTGCTTTTGCAAATATTGTGAAGACAAAACCGACTCACTCCATTTTAACGAGCCTAGATCCAACTATCTCTGTCTTAAGTTCAGAAATGTAGGCACATAGCAGTTCCGGTTGGTGTTTAGGCTTGCTGAAGAAATGATGCTACAATTTTCCGAATGGTCTGTTTTTTAGTAATCGCGCAAAGTCTTCATTCCAAAGCTTCAATGGATACCTTACGTCGTATTGCCAATTTCTGGGACAGTAAGCGCCGTAGTCTTTGAACCTCTTCTTGTTGCATCCTTTCAGGAGAGTAAGAAACATCTGTTCAAAGGTTTCATCATGGTGCGGCGGCGTCCATGCATCACTTCTACATACAAAGTGACAGTCAACATGCTGATTGAAACTAGGCAACTCTTCAATTGTTACAACTTGTCTATGTTAGTCTCTGCAAAAAGATCAAGCTCAGCATATCTAACATGCCACATCATATCATCTAAATGATTCCAATTCCATAAATGCGATTCCCGTATGAAATAGTCAAAGTCTACGCTGACAACCATGCTCATTGAAGCTTTCCACTCTCAGCTCCAACTTCTATCGGCGAAGTCTAGAGCTTGTGATCTAATCAGTGATTCCTTCGAGTTTCTATGGGTCTACTTAATTATCTTGCCCGTCTTATTGGACCATATCAACAGATCTAGATCATCTATAGGAATGCCGCTATCTCTTGCTAGGTCCTGCATTCTACGCTCATATTCAAGATATCTGGCCTTGTTTAGAGCCGGAACCATTTTGGGTATATGTCCAAACTTGAATAGTTCACTATGGACATTACAGCCGGATTGATAAAACGAATAACGTCGGCCTTTAGGACATTTGACTAGGTCCCAGACCATCTGCTCGACTTTTTCAGTGACCGCTTTGGTTCAGTTCTCTAGCCCAAGCCGTTGCACGAGCAATAAATCTTTCATCGCTGGCACCGTACTTATGAAGCAACTCATGCAGGATCGTTCGCTCTAGGATCTCGAAGAAGATAAAATCGAAGTCAAGCCTAGGGATTCTCTTGACCGCCTCTTCGGTTAACTTCGCAATTTCATCTAGGTAGAGTTCAACCGTCTTCTCATCATTGCGAGCAAGAGTGAAGCATGCTCCCGGCATCATTTTCCGGCGTCTATCATAGGTTGTAAAATCTATCAGCTTGGTCACACCTCCTTTTGGATCCTGCAAATAAAGCCACGAAGCGGTAGCCTTGATACTTTCGGCGATAGCATTCGAGGCAAAGAGACTTGCTGAAACTCATCATTTAGTCCAAAAAGATTGCTGATTTTCCTTGACCGTAATCAAATATGATTAACCTTGCTTAACAATGCTGGAAAATCGCATGACTCCAGAGCCGAACCGCGCAAAAGCACAAGTCCCAACCTGTGTGAAAATCTACTAGAACCCTTAACGCCCCTTGGCCGACCGTAGGAACTTTAACCTAGGTTAGCTAATTGTCCTTTAATTTCCACTCAGCGCCTGGAAGAGGATTCAGCCACACACGACTAGGTTTCAGTTTTCTTAGCAGAGAAATGAACAAGCTTTTCTTCTCTCGTCTCTTCTTTCGTTTCCGTTTTATTGCTATTGGATGCCATTCCAAAACGGCCAACTTGGTCTTCGATGGTATAGTTGCCCTGGCAATTACCGTATACCTTCCATCTCTAACCTCGACAATATCAGCAGACGCGCCTTGAGGACCATAAACCCGTAGTTCATACCTTTGCTTTCTCACAAGATTTCCCTGCAGACTACTTCAATTTGCTTCCGCAGTTTGAGCAGAAGGTTGCATCTTCATCGTTTAGGCTCTTGCAGCTTGGACATCTGACCATAATCTTTTGACTAGGCGCAGCAGTTGGTTTCTTTCGTCCAAGCAGCCTAACCAGTCCTATGATTATAAGAGCTATAATAAGACCTATAACCAGAATTAGAATTAGAGCTTCCCAAGGTCCTATAAATGGCATTGGACTTCTCTTCGATCTATACTCACCTTCTTAGGGTTATAAACCTGAAGGCGTTAGCCTAGAGATCTGAGAAGATCTATGGATGAGGTTTCTCCTTTGCTCTCGCATTCCATCTCGGGCGTGAGCTGGCTACGATTGTGATAGGAGGCGCTTCATGGTCCTAGCCAAAAAGGCTTTCAGCTATCTTTCTGGCGTCCTTGTTCTCTTTGGCTTCTTGCTGTATGATCGATTTGAGCGCGTCGTTTAGCAGTTCTTCAGAAAGCTCCGATAAGTCTCCGTAGTGCTTCATGAAGTGTTCTGTTAGCATGCTTGGGACTCTCAGGATTGCGAAGCGATCCATTAGATCCTCTCCTTCTCTGATGGTCTAGCCTCTGCTCTCATATAACAAAATCGTTATATGACAGAGTTGTTATATAAGATCACATGATTCATGCACTAATAGGGCCTCCAGCTACGGGCGATGGCTACTACGATAGAGAAGAAGAGGTTCGTGAAGTGCTGAAGCACTTGGAGAACGGAAGCGTGATTCTCGTAGCGCCCAGAAGATTCGGAAAGACCAGCATAATGCTTAGAGTAAAGGAGTTGCTGGTACAGAGGGGTCATTTAGCGTTCTATCTAGAAGTTGAGTGGATAGATAACATAGTGACCTTCTTAACAGAAGTATTCGCCAGGCTAGGAGAGGAAGCCAAGATCAAGGACAGAATCCAAGGCAAATTTATTAGCTTGCTCAACGGACTCTTGGGCTCGATAGACGAGCTTTCCATATATGATCTCAAGATAAAACTGAAGGAGAGCCTGAAGTATACCTGGGAAGACAAGGGCAGGGAACTTCTTAGCTCCCTAGAGCGTGACCAAAGAATAGTCCTCATCGTGGACGAACTGCCTCTTATGCTGCTAAATATGAGGAAGGCAGGCCTGCAAAATCATGAACTCTTAAGATTCCTACAGTGGCTAAGAAGCATTAGACAAAGCTGCCCGAACACAAGATTTCTCTTGGGAGGGTCAGTTGGGTTCGAGCATATAATCCACGAGATAGGAGCAGAGGCGTTGGCTACAGTCAATGACACCGCAAGAATAAGAGTTAGGCCATTCAGTCAAGAAGTAGCTAAGAACTTTGTAAAGGAACTTCTGGAATCTGAAGGAATAGAGGCCACCGATGTCATCGTTGACGACATCCTAACCGTAATAGGCGTACCTATACCGTATTTCATTCAGATTCTGGTGATGGCAGTAAGAGAGACGATAGCTGAGGGAGCAAAGGTAGAGTCGGGACTCGCTCGACAGGCGTATGAAAAGAAATTCCTTAGTC